>Ga0116229_10000845_pt1 | contig 44870 bp, 42 predicted proteins | sample S1TSphgellanicum_3_FD_87313 | JGI IMG/M metagenome (GOLD analysis project Ga0116229, IMG submission 87313) | Host-associated microbial communities from peat moss isolated from Minnesota, USA - S1T2_Fc - Sphagnum magellanicum MG | ecosystem: Host-associated > Plants > Peat moss > Unclassified... | reverse complement strand
TGATGTAACCAATAGGATGAAATTTCTAATAGTTGCATCATAGTTGTGAAAATGACCAAAATAGTTGAAAGTTGGTCTTGTAGTTGCAAATATTCTCAAATCTAGTTGCAAATGACTATAAGTCGCATGTAGTCGTAAATTGACTAGTTACATTTTGGCTGATTTCTACTAGTGTATAAGAGGCACAAAAGTGTCCTCCGACCTAACCATCACCTATGGTGTTCCACCATTTTCACATAATGTGGTCGCCAAGCGAAACATGGTCACTAGTTGAATATTTGAAATGGCTAATCATTATGAGAAATCACGTCCATTGAAACCACACTACCCTATAACTAAAATTCAAAAACAACTCATATACAACTATTATGCAATTATCCCTTGGGTATTACAACTACTATGCAATTATCCCCTTAAAAATACAATGCATTAACAAATAAATTGCCACCTTAGAGAATCAGTTAATTGCATTATAGATGCAAATGAGTTGAAAATGGGTCTTATATATGATAATTTATACACATCGTACATACATATGTAGTCAATTATGTTTGATTTTTTAAAGAATTACATTGTAGTTTCATGTGGCAACTACTTTAGAACTATTATAAATGTGTCATTAAAACAACAACAATGTTCTAGCTAATGTACAATGTACATACATGTGATCATGTCGTGTGTCCACATCTCCACCACCCATTATGGGATACATTTGTAACTGGTTTTTTTATTATGATTCCCATTGATACAATTAACACGGCCACTAGTGCACCACTACTAAAGTACTAATGTTCAACTATGTTATGACTATAATACAACTATTTATAACTTAACAAGGATACATATTCATTAGTTACTTATATCATCATCATATGTGTTTCATTTTGAGTGATTTAAACTGTTATGGGAATGCTACTTCAAGTTCTAGAAATCATTTTTAAAGTGCAAAGGAAAATGAATAATGAAAAAATAATAAGAAGAGAAATAAACTTTCCAACTGACAATTTATTTATTTATCTTTGGACCCCTCTTATTTTCAAACTTCATAACTTTCTTATTTCTTATTCATTTTATACGATTTAAAATGTTAAAGGACTACCACCTAAAGTTTTACAAAAAATCTTTGAACTTTAACAACAACATAACAACATATAAGGAATTGTGTGGGTGTTTGGGAACCTGCCTTTATAGCATTTGGTGATTTTTTTTTGAATTCTTGACCCCCTTTATTTTGAGGGGTCATAACTTTTTTAATTCTATTTCATTTTTGATGATTTTTAATGCACTAAATGTGCCAATTCATGCACCCCCACACTCCTTGAAAGACTCAAATGCGAGTTTGAAAATGAAAACAACAGAAAAATAAGGAGTTCGGGTACATTTTTTAACTCGTAACATTTCGGGGATAAAAGGCATGCTGGAGCATTGGGATGGGGATTAGGAAGAGTAACAAGGAAATTAATTATTCACACGCACCTACACAAATCAAACAACAAGTTGGTTAATGTGAGGTTGGAACATTTTTGGTGCACGAACGAGCCATAGGCATACACGAACTCACAAGATTCACCACGGTTCAAACTTGGGGGAAGTCACCACCTTCCCCATTATAGTATTTTTTTTGCATGGCCACAACGGTTGCACCCAAATGTCATTTTGTCCTAGGATTCCTAAGTTGGAAATCCCAAAATTCCTAAAATTGGGACTCCCACAATTTTAAAAGCCCATAATTATTTTTTAAACCTCTGATTGAGGTGAAGTTTCAAGCAAAGTTGTAGCCCCCATTAAGAGCTTTCCAACGATATGTGGCATGCCATCTACACATAAGTAAATCAAAGCGATTTTTGACTTTTAGTGGTTAGGAGTCAAATTGGCACTTTGACTCTTGGCCCTTTTTTCGGCCATAACTTGTGTTTTTAAAACTCAAATGGGATGTGCGAAACCATTTTAAACATATACATTTCAAAAACTTTTCAATGGTATAAGGAACTTTTCAATCCAATGAGTTTTGACCCTTGCAATCACTCTTTGAAAATTTGAAAGTCCATTGAGACTCTAACTCCCAAAGTGGGAGCCCACTTGGGAGTGCCTGGGTTCATTCCTTCACACCTTCCTGCAGTTTTGGGAACATGAAATGTGACTCCTAGGCTTCATCTTGGCCTGCACTGTTGCAAGTCCTTGTTTTGGTCGCAAGCCCAAGGTTAGGGTTATGACACCAATAGGAGGGTTCAAGTTTTTTTTAGACACCAAAAAAATGAAGCCCTCCCCTTGGATCTAGCCTACCTTGAACATTTAAACGTTATAATTGCAACTTAATAACAACTAATGAATAACAAAATTATTTAACCCATATGTTTTATCTTCAAATCTCATGCTACAAATTATATGAAAAAGGCTTGTTCTCTTATGTTCTCACATTAAAATACATGTGTCATTTTGGGATGAGCTAAACAAAGTTTAACCTAAAGGCAAGACATAAAATGAAAAATAAAATTTCATGGCTATTCTTTCATGCATTTAATATCGTGCTTTCCTACCTACTTTCCTACCTAAGTAAATAAGTAGATCTTATTTTTTTACCTACCTATGTAAGTAGGTAGGTCGGTAGGTCCTAGGTAAATACATAGGTATGTAGGTTTTAAAACCTACCAACCTACCTACCTATGGTTATGTATGACCTACTTAGCCACTAAAATAAAAAAAAATTATTTTTATTTTTTCCAAATACAATTAATATGCCATGTAACAATTTTTTATTATGCCACATGTCACAATCTTGGACCATCATTAACAAGCATAATGGATGATGAAGATTAATATTTTGAAAAAAAAATGTCAAAAGATCTTCATAATGCCACATGTCAGATTTTAATAGATGGATGGCAATTCATGATGTTGACATGACATCGTGGGTGTAGTTATAATAGAGTTGAATAGTAGTTGAAAATGAATTGTTTTGATTGAGTTACAATTGAGTTGCAATGAGTTGTACCATATATACGGTAAGTTACAACTCTACAATTCATGCAATTTGTCCATTAACATTCACAATGTATAAATACAATGAGTTGCAAGTGTCCTTTATAATTCAAAAAATAAGTTGCAAGGCCGATTACAAAACACCTTTTTTTCTCACAATGAATGTCTTAGTAGAAAACAATGGTGCTTAACACATTACTCTAGTCACCCCCATTAAACTTGTAGGTGCTTTGGACTTAGGAATAGAACTAAGTGCCTTCCTTGACACTCCACCAAAAGTTGACACCCACATGGATTTGGGAATGGTGTCTATTAACACAAATGATTATGGGAGCCACACCTCGCACTTAACTTCACCACATTGAGGATCTAATCTCTCATTGCACACTAATTCTTATCACTAATGTAGCCATGGAAATCATTTCATTAAGATTTGGAACTTTAACATGGTTTTCATCATCTATTGCCCATGATTCATGATCTTTTAACATATGTGGCATTCAATGTAGTGACATACGAAATACGCGTATTTTTTGAAGGTGCTCAAAAAGAAGTATTTTCAAGTATTTTAAAATACGCTGAGCAAGTTGAGCTAAAGTTGTGCCCAAATCTGTGACCATTTTGAGCAGACATCAGCTTAGTAACATACGATGAGCAAAACGCTGAGCAAGCTAAGCTGAAGTTGTGCCCAAATCTGTGACCATTTTGAGCAGACATCAGCTCAATAACATACGATGAGCAAAACGCTGAGCAAGCTGAGCTGAAGTTGTGCCCAAATCTGTGACCATTTCGAGCAGACATCAGCTCAGTAACATACGATGAGCAAAATGCTCAGCAAGCTAAGCTTAAGTTGTGCCCAAACCCTTCTTAACCAGCTTGAGCATAGGCATACCTTGAATAAAACTGCACACTAGTTTTAGGGTCTGGTCCTTGTCGAGCTTGCAATTGGTTTCAAAGATGATCGAAAACATTTGACACAATTTTACACCTACTTCCGAAACAGTGAACAAAGACAACGATGATCACATAAGTTCACCTTTTACAGAAGTGCATCATGTCCCCTTCTTGTTCCCGCTCTAATTGTCGTTTGGCTTTTCTTCTTCCATCCAACTAACCATCTCTTCCTCAAACTCAATGTTGTTCACTTTATGTGTTAGGCGTAGGTCTGAGAAGACATGCACTAGATCCTGAGCTCCTTGCAAGGTCAACCTGTTTCGCTTTGTCGAATGGATGAAATCGTAAGTGCTCCAGTTACGTTCACACGCTGAGGCTGCAGAACATTGGCTGAGGACCGTCACGCCTACTATCTGAAGCTCTGGAACTTGCTAACCCCACTGCTGCCAAAATTTCCACCCGGGCATCACTTTCATGGCCGTTTGAATGCTGGGTCTGCCAAACAAACCTTCCTGGTTTCTAAACTGCGCTAATTGCTGCAGGGCTTTTGCTTGATCGTCTGTATCTGGGACGAGCTTCTTTAGGATGTTCAAAAACCCTTGCATCACTTCCGCATTCTAGTCCTGTCCATATTCTGCTGACTGGAACTCCGGCTCCAAAACAAACCCAGCCGAGTGCATATCTGAATGCAAGTATTCCCAGCGCTTGCGCCAAAGCCAGCTGATCTGCTCATACTTGACAACAGAAAACTTCACCCCCGGATGCTGCTCGCTCGTTCCTTCCTTGAACGCCCCCAGCTCCTCGCCAATCAAGAACGTGGCATAGTAAACCTTTCCCACAATTGGAACACCCTTGTCACACTGGCGCAAAAGGCAGACTATCGATTTTGAAACAGCTAACAACTCCTTCACACCCTTCCAAAACGCAGCGGAAGTCAGGATGTCGTGCACCTCCTCTCCCTCCATCTCATGCGATGACTTCTGGTTCCACTCCCCCCAAGCGTCGCTGACCACAAGCTACTGCAATGATGCTTTCACCTCATGCATGCGTTGTAGCATGATGAAGTTGGTGGCAAATCTGGTTTCCCTTAGTTTCAAGAGCTCTAGCTTGGACAGGCTCCTAAAGAGAGCTAGACTCTTATGATGGTTTGTGATGAACTTCAGCGTTGTTCTTGCCTCAGCTATGACAGAGGAGACCCAATCCAGCTTGCCCATGTCCTCAAGCAACAGATCTAGGCAGTGTGGGGTGCAAGGAATAAATGTGATATGGGGAAAGCGGCCTTCTAGCTTGCGACCTGCAACCTTGCAAACTGCTGCATTGTCCATGCACACTTGGACCACAATCTCTGCCCCCACATCCTCGATTACCTTGCCAACAACCTGCGCAATGAAGTCTGCATCCTTGGTATCCCCACTTGTGTCTACACTCTCAAGAAACTTCTCGCCCTTGGGTGTGACCACCAGAAGATTGAGAAGAGGCCTATTCCGAGTGTCTGACCACCCATCGCTGGTTATGGTTGCCTTGTTGCTCCACGCTGATGCCATAAATGACTTGAGTTCTGCTGCCACCGATACCTTTTCCTTGTCTAGTAGGGTGGTACGAAGAGATACAAGACTTGGCAACTTGTAGTTCTCGCCAAAATCAACGGTAGCTTCAACGACTGCCTTGAAATGAGGGTCATTGATCAGGCGGAAAGAAAGACCATTGCCATGAAAGGCACGACCCCACAAAGCATCTACTTTAGACTTATCTTGCTTTCCAAAGGCAGCTTTGAGAGTGCTCTGCTTTTTGGTGGGGCCTTGCGGGAGAGCAGTTGCAGCCTCATCCAGATCTTGCACCTTCTATTTTTGTGTTTCCTGTTTTTTTTTCGCCTGATCAATATCCTGAAGCTGCTTTTTGAGGGCTTGGGGGCATTTGGTGCACTTCTTGACTCCACAAGCCACCTGACCCAAGAAGTGGCCTCGGATTCTTGTGGCAACCCCCCAAAACACGAGCTCACAGTGCCCACACTTGACTTGAAAGTTCCCCCCCGCTTTCTCAGGTTCCTGGAGGATTGTGACCTCGGTCCATTCAGGTCCTTTCTCCTTCCCCATTCCAAAGGTCGCCCTGCTCGATTGTAGCATGAAAGAAAGTTGAAGTTATTACTTAATATCAGATCCAGACTTGCAAGTTGCAACAGTCTGATTCCGAATGCTGTCAGTGTCATGGTTGAGCCATCCGAGTCATGGCCAATCAAAAGATTTATCCGCGAAACCTTTTGATCCTAGACCGTCCATATTTGGCGGGGTTCCGAAATGAGCACCATGAATATCAAGCGTCGATAGGTGATCTTGTTGTTGCAGAAATCGTCGATTTTGACGGCAAAAATGTAACTAGGTTGTTAACTACTGTAGAGTCTAGTAGACTACAATTTTTGCGGCCCGGTAATGGTTCTTTGCATAACCTTTACCACTTTGCGTATTTTGGGCCATATTTTTAAAAAAGCCCAAAAAAACGTATAACACGCGTATGTTTGAATCGAATTGAGCGTATGTCACTACTATGGTGGCATTGTCTCATCTAATGCCATTGATCTTGAAAAACCAACTCCACAAAAGAATCCTTGATTTGCATCTAACTCATATGATTGGTCATCCTCCCAATCCTTGGCCTTCCCTGGCCCAAATGCAGTATATTTCATCTAGGCCGCCATGTTTGTGTTCACTAGTAGAAAAACTCCATTTTTCAACTTGTCTTAGGCAACTAAAAATGTATTTTCTGACTTTTTTGATAAAAATTAGTTGTAAAAAATAATTTTAGTTACTTAAGACAAGTCGAAAAATGGGTTTTTTCTTCTAGTGTAATTAGGGCCTCCAATCGTGTAAACTTAGCCTCCATGGTGTTGGGTTGGCCTTGAGTTAGGTTGGTGGCCGACCCTTTGTTAACCACACCTTTTCCCTTATGGCCCTTCCTAAAACCTTAGCTTTTATTAACATTAGTGTTTTGTGATTAACCTTGCAGTAATTTTGGGTGAAATGTGAAGCATCATGCCCATATACATGACAATGGCAACATGGCTAGTTGGTATTAAGGTTAAAAGTTGTGGTCTATAGTGGATTAGGACAATTTTTTTTCTTGTGAGGCCCTCCACACTTCGAACATTTATCTTCTCCACTTTGTTCTGCTAAATAAGATGTGGAACCACCACTTGAATCTAATTTGGCCGCCTTGGCCTTGGGTGGTACAACTTTGGTGGGCTTACTTCCTGATTGGTGACTTGATGGCGTTGGATAATTCCTTGGGTTTTCTTTGTTAAACCCAAAGGTTCCTCCACCATGTTCATCTCAATCCTTTTTGACAAATGAAACACACTAGTCAAAGTGGGTTAGGCAAATTACAATAAAATGGCACCTCGCACCTAATGCCCAAGGTCATTGTTAAAGATCCCATACCAAAACTGGATTGCTTAGGCTTTTATACTACCTTGTGTCACCATGATCAACCTACACATCTATGCATAGGCTTTTTGCAAATTCTCATGGGGGGTTACATTGGAAATCTTGTAAATTTTGTAACTTCTCAATCCTAACCCCTTGGTAATTCCGCTATAATTCACAAAAGAATTCCACAACTTGATTAAATATTAGTAATGGACCCCATGTACTAATGGATGCCCTTGCACCACCACCCCCGATAGTTCCACCACTTTTGGTGGTTCCAATACCACTAACACTTCCACTTCCATTTGCCAAACTAATGCTAGGGGTTATTATTGCACCACTTGGGGTCACAATTCCCCTAGTGATAAACCAATATAGCCACCACTCCTGAATCTAAATCTCATGGGCACGCCTAAATTCTTGATAATCATCCATAAGCGGCCCTTCAAAATGTTGAAATAAACCTTTCCATGCCATAAAGGGTGTGAATAGCTAGGGATTACGCATTTGCTGCATATCACACCAACTATCAAACTCATGGATGAAATCATTTAGTTCAATGGTGCCAACTACCCCCAAATATCGACAAGGCCTTTTGGTGGTTCCATACATATCCTCCATGTCCCACAACAATGGTGGGATGACAAACTTTGGAGAAAAATTTGTTTTAAAATTTAAAGAATTTCCCCCAAATGATGATGAAGGTGGTGTGGGTGGTCTGAATTGCACCCCTTGCTTGATGAAACCATTAATAATAGTGTCCATATCCCTTGATTCTTGTGTCACCTCTGTAATGAACCCTAAACTTTAACTTGGGTATCCCCCCAAAAACCCAATCATAAAACGATGATACACATGCGATATTGCAAACTAAATCTACAAGGATGTTGAACTTGTTGTGGTTTAACTAAACCCCCAAAACATAAACTTCATAACATGAACTTAGGGATGTTGCATTTGTATGGCTAGGGCACTTGCACCCATAAAAACATTTCATAGGGCCAACAAATTAAGGCACATTATGAACACAATAAGATGGTCTATTAGTGATCAACCCAATTTCACCATAACAACAAGCAATGGGACATTTTAATGATCAAATCCAGACATATCTATACATGCGCCTCCCAGTACAACCTAAACCTTAATTAAAACCTAATCAACATGTTTGAGAAAACCAAGAGTCAAGTAGGACCTATTTAATGATCAAGATTGGGTAGTAACCTTGTCCCATGCCCAACCAATAACCACACCAAACACAACCTCCATGGTTACTATGGCAATAATGGCATGTGTGGGAAGGCACACTACCTTTCATATGAAGTTTCACACTGAACAGTAAGCATAGACTATTAAAAGGTTAACTTGAAAGCATGTGTTCACCCCTAGGTTGTACCCAAATGGCACAAACCTTGGTAATCCCCTTAGCCCCTAAAAGCATATGACAACTTGACCAACATGTTAATAAGCAATAAGCACAACCTAACAAACCCAAGTTGAGATGCACAACTCATGCAACACAAATTTCCACTTTTGTGACTCCCGCACATGAATCATGACAAGAATTCAAATCCTCTGTGTTTTTTGATGGTGCAACATTCCACCATCTATAAGGTGTAGAAAATAAAATTCATTAACACAATGTTGAACCGCTAAATGTTTGGTATAAAAACATTGGCCACAAACCACCTTACGCCTTGGAATGAACCTCCAAAAGCCATTGTTTCCAACTGAGATAAAAACTCTCATGTTGGAAGTGCTCCTCACCATGAACTAACTGCCATACAAAGCTACCGATTCCACCTTTGTATAGGTGAAAAATGAATTTCCAAAAATTAAATGGAAATTAATTCCAAAAATGCCAATTAACCTCTAACCTCCAAAACTTCTTGTCTCCAAAACTTTCGCAACTTCATACATGTGTAGATCTCCTTTCCAGAAACTAAACGGTATAGACAATTTGTCAATCTGGCTTTGAATGTGAAAGATATGAATTTCTAAAAAAATTCAAAATGAAATATCAAAATGAAAATGAATTAAAAATCAATTTTCTATCTGGTCTTAAAGGTCAAATCATTTAGTGTGTACTCAAAGGTGGGTTGTCCACTAACTAGCCTACCAGACAATCACCAACCCTTGTTCGCCCATTAGCTACCCCTAACTAAATGGATGAAAATTTCCTTTAATCCAAAAATTGGATGAAATATTTCAAACGAATGAAAAAATTAAAATTAAAATTAAAATGCTAGTAGGTTCGAATTGGTGCCAAACATGTGACCAAGATTAAAAAATTTAGAAAAAAATTGAAAAATAAAAAGGGAGGTCCGAATTGGACCCCTCGAACCTCCTTATCTCAAACCTCCTTTGAAGCACATGAAACTCCACTCATGCCCGGACCTTGGAGGTTTAGAAGAGTTATTGAGCTCCCAATGATGGCAATTGGAATTTCATTTTCTCCATTGCCACCCACCTTGTTTTTTATTTTATTTTATTTTATTTTTCTTCTTCTTCTCCTTTTTTTCCTCCTTTTCTTCTTATTCTTTTGCTCTTCCTTTCTTATAGGCACTACCCATGAAAATCACCAATGCAAGGAGCTCCTCTCCCTCCTGTTTTTGTTCCTCCCCTTGAGATTTGCGCTTTGCTAAGGAGGAAAAAAATGACCACCACCAAGAAGATGAAAAGGAGGCCGGTGTGTTGTCGAGCCCCTCGACCCAAGCTCCTCTAATGGCTATTGTAACCACAATAGCTCTTGGTCCTAGTTGCTCAATGAAAACACCAACGCTTTTCTTTATGCCTTTTTTTCATTTTTTTTCTCCTAAACTAAGCAACAAGTTGAACTCCTAGCAATGGCGGCAATGGCTTCGGCTTCCAAAGTAGCTACTATATTTGCAAGGTACTGAGAAAAAAGGAAAAAGAGGAAATGAAATGAAAAGGAAGGGGGACCTTCTGCAACAGTGGTAAGGGGCCCTCATTTGTGAGTTTTTTTTTTCTTCAACACTTTGTGTTACTTTCAAACTCCAAGGATTTGGCCATGTTTGGGTTCAACCCCCAAAGGAATTGTTCATGGAAAACAAATACAGAAACATCAAAATCATCAAGCAAGCTTTTTTAGCTCAAGAAGTAAACCAAGATCCACTAATGAGCAATATTTGCAACCCAAGCAAAACTCTTGCAAAAACCAACTTGTAATACAAAAACCAAAACAAATTACACAACACTTGTTACTAACCCAAACTCCCATACAAAACACATAAAAGAACACATAACCTACTGCAAAAAGAAAAAATCTAGCTTTAGCACTATAAAATTAAACCCACTTTTGGTGATTCAAAAGAATAACTCACTTGTAACAATGCAAGAATCCAAACCCAAAACATATAAAACCAAAACACTTGCATAATAATAAAAATTGCAAAGTAAAAACTATACTTTGGAATTTGAAATCACCAAAAGTGATTTGAGGTCATACAAGATGGGATTATATCCCATGATAAATATCTTGAACCCCATTCACACCTAAATTGGTTTGAGATTAATTAATTAGCTTAACTAATTAAAACTTAATTGAACAACAAAACTAACACACCTAACATTTGATTTGCCCATTGTGGTGTTAATTGTTAATGTTCAATCTAGATGGAATAAGAAATTCAAATTGGAAGTTGATAAGTTTGAAGTTTGAAATTGGGTATTTAATGGCTAAAAAAATGTTTTTTTGTTTTATCATGTCAAGAAAGGATTTAAGGTCAATCATCCAAGGACCATGCTTTCTTTTCAAAGTTGACCAAAAATGATCATGTGGTTTAGTACGTCATTTGCTACGAGATTGGTGCGCAACAGTATCAAAATAAACAAAGTCATACACATGAAAACATGCACACAAATCAAGAAAATAAACAAAGGAATCCAAGTTCATAAACACACAAAACACAAACATGTTTTTCATGTGTGTTTCAGAATCTCAAAACATGAAAAATGAAATTCCAAAGCCAGACCATGGGAATAAATCACCCCGAACACAAAAAACCTTATTCATAATGAACTAAATTTCAATCACAAATAACAAATTACATGAAATTAATGTCTTGCAACAAATACTTTACAACTATTGTGTGTTACAAGGTTAGTGCCTAACATTATTGAAATTAACAAAATCATCCACATAAATCACCCCTTTAGTTGGGATAAAAATCCCACACTTGATATCCAAATCTATGATCAAATAAAACATAATGTGATAAACTAATTGTTAACCCATATTTTCATTTTATGTATATAATAACTAGTTGTTACCAATTAGTGGTAACCAGTCAAGCATTATCATTTTTTAAAACTATTAAATTATTATTAAATTGTTAAATAACTAGTTTATTAAGTTAATCGGTAATAGATCTATTAGGGTAACCGGTCTGTTGATTAAACATGTTTGGGATTAACATGTGGTTAATACTTACTACAATTCAATTTTCAATTAGTTGACACTTGTATCATCTAGTGACTATTTAATTTAAAACAACACTATGTTATGGTGTAAGTAGGAAGGATATTTGAGGATGATGAACAAACTTTTTCTTTGTAATCTAATTTTTGGATCCATTTTGGATTTATTCCCTTTGTAAAAAAAAATCATCCTGTTTATGTTTTTCCTGTTTTCATATTTGAATTTAGGCATACTTGTTGATGTTGTAGGCAAGATATATTTTGCAAAGTGGAAAATAAGTTTGTTGTTTACTTTGAAGAAATAAAAAATGCCCTTGATAGTAATCCATGAAAGGAATTTGGTTCCAAACATGATGAAATGAGTATGCCAAGTGGAATGTGAGCCCCGTCATAAGTTTACCAGTTGCAATCCATTATGTTCAACCAAATTACAACCTTCTTTGAATCATTTATTATCCCAATCAAAAACATGTATATGTTATGGCATTGAGGCCTAACACAAAACAATAAAACAAGTCCATTTGGTGCATCATGAACATACCTAACCTCTTGTTGGAACCTTGATAAATGATGATGTGAAACAATTGATATGCCATCCTCTAAAACAATGGTCACAAAACAACATGGTTGCTACATCTTATGATTCTTCACATAATGTGCATTGCAAACTTATAAGGATTATGGCCAATGATGGATCCACTTGGCCACTCACATGTGGAAGGTGACATGGTGCACAATATTGCACAAAGTCGCTACCACATAAACATGTGAACATGAGCATGACTTTGTGAACAAGATTGAATATTTTTTTGAATATTTTTTCCACTTGCAAAACATATTCCTCCAAGAAAGGACAAGTTAAATTTGGGAGTATAAAAAATGTGAGTTGTGGATCTTTTGGTGTGGAACTAATGAAATGAACTTCAAACAATTCACTTGTGAGACATTGTACATTGTGTTGATATTTTGTTTTCTATTTTGCTTGTATGTTCTACTTAAAGGAACCTTGCATTTTATTGTTGCACCCAATGATAATTGTAAAGTAATTTGACTTGTTAATATAACATTATTCATTATTAGTCAACATTTAATTAACATCCAATATATTATATTTGATTGTTAGTTTTTCTAACACATTGAAACATAATTTTGCAAACATGATAAATGTGAACTAATCTTATGAATGAACATTATTTGAAACCTTTACCAAGTCACATCATTTACATGGTATGCAATTTCTACCTTTAAAATGAAACACATATCTTCGTTGTAAATTGTACATTTCACACATTTTTGAATTAAAAGTTTTGATGTCACTTTTGATCAATACTTTTAGTTATTTAAAAGTTATAACATGAGCCAATAAACAACAAACTTCATTGCAACTCTAAGTTGGAAAATGGACAAAACATGACATGTTACAATACATAATAGCTACGTTTACAGGGCATTCATTTCCCTTGCTGACCCAATGAACATGTAATCATAGTCACAAAATTCAAGCAAAAGCATGTTTGGAACTTCATACTATAACTTCATACTAGTTATTATTTGGAGCTACCCCAAATGTATATTGTAAATCTGTCCATATTTAAACATACAAATTTCCAATGTTAACTTTACAATTGCTTCAAGAAAATGACCAACTTCTAATTGATTATAGTGTTATTTTGACATTTTAAATGGCATTGTCTAATTAAAAATCTTACCATTTTGTGTTGTAGGCCACGACATTGTATCTAATGGTTGATTTACTAGAGTAAATTTTTTCCCACCAAATAGACTTCAAGGATGGATGGATATGATGTCATTTTTTAAAAACAAACCCTATTTGCTCATAAGATTTTATCTCGTCTTATGTGAGGTTGGTTTGTGTTTTCATAGGCCAAACACTACGTTGAAATGTGTTTTCTATGATTAAAACAATTTGCGACTATTGTCCAAAATAATCTTGTAATTGTAAACGGATTTGAGTTATAATCATTTTGATGATTATAATCATAATTGTGAGTATGCGACTATAAATATGACTATAATTACAATTAAAGGTTAGTATGATTACATATATGACTACACAACTAATGTAACTGTATTGAAATAATTAATTGACTTCATTTGACGAAGTTAAAAATAAACTAAAATACATATCAACATGGTCAAATTTGTATTAGAAGTTTAATTTAGCCTAATTTAATTTAATTTATTCTAGTTTAAACAATTTATAGTTTAGTATAATTTAACATATTTTAATATGAATTAACTTAAACCTGTTTAATTTAAATTAGTCCAATCCCAGTTTAACCTAATATAACTACTTAAAGTTAGTTTACCCCAAGTAGCCTAATTTGTTTTAAATAACCTTATTCATTCTAATTAATCCTATTTTAACTTAATGTACCATACTTTAACATATGTAACCTAATTTAATTTGGTTTAAGCAACTGTATTAATTGAAACAACCTTCAAATTTTGCCAAGTTTAACTAATTAAGTTCAGTTTAAACGATTTAATCTAACTTGATTAAAAAATGATTAAATATAATTTAGAAAAATTAGAATTAAAATTCTATTAATTTTTTTTAAAAAACATTATGTATGTATATATATGTTATTAAATGTGTAGATTTTAATAAATATAAAATTATACAGAATTGAATGAATGACAAAAAATCTACAATTATAATCTTACTTTAAATTGTTGTATTATAATAAATAATATAATTAATTCGTAAATATTTTTTCTAAATATAAATTATATTTTATTACAATCATCACGAATTTTAATAATTGATTTATTATAAACGAACAATAAATATGAAATTGGAATTCAATATATGATCATTAAATTAAATATTCGTATTATATAGTAGAAATATTATAATATATATAATTCTTTTATATTACAAAAAATTAATACTAATATATTGTATGCATATTAATATATACATACATATATGTGTAGATTAATAAATCATGTGTAGAATTATGTTATGTGTATCTAGCATGGTACATAATATATATACATATACATATATTAATAATACCATATTATATTCATATCTCAGAATTTAAAAATAAAATAAAATTCTAGGTTTTATATTTAAATTATACATATGTTTTTGAAAGTTTATCATGTATCGAAACATAATAGATATGTTAAAAGTTTTGAAATTCAAAAGTTATTTTCTATGTCCAAAATTTGCTATTTGAAGTTTTAATTGGTCCACATATGTAGATTATGCTTCAAGGTTTAATAATCCATATTCATATTTCCATTTGAATAAGTATTGAAAAAGAAATTAAATTTTAAACTATGTGTACATTCAAATATTGCAACATGGTAAAGGCTATATGTGACCACTTTTTCACATGTGATGTGGTAGGTGGATGGCAAAAGCCTCAAACCATTTCAAATAGGTCCAAGCCTCAAGGATCAAAACTTGTCCCCACAATGTTGACCAATTTGACCATGTTCAGTATAGTCAATGTTGGAGTATGTTGATTGATTGAATGCACCATATTCATATATGGTATGAACACTTTTATATGGTTATATATCAATTTTATACGATTTGTATACAAATCGTACATATACAATATATAAATAATTCAAAATTTAATTTAATTATTAATCATTTTATAAAATCAATATGAATATATATATAAATATTAAGAAAAAAAATCATCATATAATATATAAAACATAAATTATATTATATACATAAATCTATATTATATATAATATATAAATGGTATTTGTAGTCGTAAATGTTATGTTTTGGCGTTGTGAAATAATTGGTATGATTAGTTTGTTGATGACATGTTTACATTTGGTACCCCCCATGCAACAATTCATGTCATTGACATAAAACTAAAACTTGTGAAGCTTAGGGGTGCATCTAGGAATTAAAACCACAAACCAAAGTAAGGTTGGGGCAAGAATATTAATGGTAATCGTCTTGGTAATTATCTTTGCAGTGCATAAATGCTTTGTGATTTTTTGCGATGTTGAAGACTAAAATGTGACATAGGGGGACATTGTTTTATATGACACAATCCATCTCTACATGGAGCTCCAAGGTTTTCAACATACCCATCATAAAAACCATATGTTCATATTGATTAGCATTATAAGAAGGCCATCTAATTTGCACATGTGATTTTCCAATCTATGTGTTGACATGTGGGTGGGAATAATTGACACAATTGTGCTTATGTGAATATTTTTTTGATCTTAGAGGGTTGTATGCACTACTAGAAAAGTGGGGTGTACTTCATTAGCTTAAATTACTATGGGACTTTTAAAAGTGAAATAAGTTCATTGCATTTTATTGATTTCACCCTAGGGAAAATTATTTCACTATAATATCACTATGTAAACATCATGTTTCAAGTTAATATAATTCATTATTATAATTTACTATAGTAAATAAATTTATTTTCATGTTTAAAAAATTATATATATATGCTACTTTATGATATACCCTATATTATTTTATGCCACTTTATTTATTTTAACTTATACCTTATGTTATTATAAATTATTATAGGCTATTATTGTACCTTAAATTATTATACTTTATTTTACTTTAAGGTATTTTAACTAGCTTATTATAAACATTTAAATTTTTAAAAATTAAATTATTCAACTCACCTTAGGCTATATTTTAGGTTATTTTATTTTAAGTTAATATATGTTATTTCAAGTTGTACTTTAAGTTATTCAAGGTCATTATATTTTATGTCATTATAAATTATTTTATCATAAATATAATAACTTAAAATAATCTAAAATAAAATATAATGACCTAAGGTAAAATAATTTAGAATATAAAATAATAACATTTGAAATGCCCTATAATATAATAACTACTAATAATTTATGATATTATAACATAAAATATTCAACAATAATTTAAAATAGAATAATCACCAATAATCGTAATATAACATATAATCACCAACAATAATTTATAATACAATAACCACCAATAACCATTAATAAAATAATCATTAATAGCCACTAATATAATAACATTAATAACCACCTAAATCCACTAATTAAATATCCACCAATAACCACTAATAACGACCAATAACCATTAATAGAATAGCCACCAATAGACATTAATAGAATAACCATCAATAGCCACCAATAGAATAACTATTAATAGCCATTAATAGAATAATCACTAATAGCCATTAATAGAATAATCACTAATAACCATTAATAAAATAATCACTAATAGTCATTAATAGCCACCAATAAAATAACCATTAATAGCCACCAATAGAATAGATACTAATAGCCCCAATAATATAATAACCAATAGCCATATATTATAATTGCTTAGGGTTGCCAAAAGTAATTTGGGGTGAAATAATCTATAATAGACAAAGGTAACTTATAATAACCTATAATTGTCAATAATAACATAAGGTGAAATAACTTTCAATAACCAAAAGTAACTAATAATAATTTCACATAATAAAAAATAACCTAAAATGAAATAATTCAAAATAGCCAAAAGTAATTTATAATAATTATAAGTAGCCTAAAGTGAAATAATTTATAATAACCAAAAATAACATAGATTGACCAAAAAAACTTATAATAATCGAAAATAGCTTAAGGTGAAATAAACTAAAATCGCCAAAAGTAACTTAGAATAATCAAAAATAGCATAAGGTGAAATAACCAAAAATAGCCAAAAGTAATTGAGAATAACCATAAATAGCCATAAATAATGTAAGGTGAAATAATTTAAATTAATGAAAAATAACCATATAGTAATTGAAAGTAGTTTAGCATAGGTAGTATTATTGTATTAGCAAAAAAATTATCCATTTATTAAACATTTGTTTTTGAAAAGAATGGTCATTGAAATGTTATTGTATAATGATATTCAAATTTTGTTTTGTTCAAATGATTTTACACTTTCAAAAAGATATAAATGTAATTATGTACATTATTAAATTTTTTAAAAAAAAACTCGAATTATTTCATTTAAACAAAATGTCAATAAGATATGAATTTTTAAAGTTTATGTTTTTGTAATGTTTAAAATGAAGTATTTGATAAATAGAATGTAATGTAACATATTATCATAACAAGTGGGGTGGCTTAATGGTAAAGGTGTTTACTTCCATTTTAAAGGACAAGGGATCAAATCTCATAAGTGGTGTTGTGTGTGGTCAACATTGGTAAGTTGATTGAATATTCTTTTATTTAGTTCCTTAGAATATATGTCTAAATTGATTACGTGTCTTACTTATATAGGTTAGGTTTTTAACCTAGCCTAGGTAGTGACACGTGTCAATAATCATAAGCTAAAAATCATGAAATTATCAATAATATTATATATTAAATAATTTAATTTTAATCGATTTCCATGTTGTTTAATTAATTAACTAACAAGTGAATGACTTGGTAAATTTGTATTTCATTTGAGAATAACTTTGTTTCACTAGGTATTAGTGAAACAATTCATTGTCCGTAATAACTTGTCCCTATTCACTAGGGGGTTAATCAATTTCACCAAGTAAAAATTGTTCAAATTCACTCAAAATCTAATGAAACCCATAATGAACTAGGATGCGTTTTGGTGTAATGATGCCTTCCATTTACAGGAGCAAAATATCTCTGCACCTTCTTAGTGTGTAATTATGGTTATGAAGGTTAAGTGAAGGGCATATTTCCAAACTGCATTTACAATGTGTGTAAGGTCACCATATTGGGTTGTTTTATGTAAGAAAAGTTCACTTTTATTAGGTCTTTTTTCCGAACGACCACCTTTCTTGAATAGTTATATAACATCATTTGCTTGAAAGTTCAAACATAATCATTAATGGTTGCACCATACAAACTAGCTCCTTTTTTCCTTAATTATTGAAGTTGTATGTTGTGCACAATTTTTAACAAGTTACATGTAGGCAAGTCTATAAACTCTTTTAATGAAATTTTTACAAAACATAATAAATTTATTTAAACCTCTTTTACGGACAATTTTTACCATATTTTCAACATATAACCAAGATGGGATTGAGTGAGGGATGTGTGAGAAGGATGAAACTTGACATGTTTGATAAATCCTCCCCATTATCTGATAGGAAAAATGCAAAAATTCTCCAATTCTTGAAGTCTAACTCCATGAGCAACCCTTGACAAATATCACTAGCATTGAATGGCTACATATTGAACATTTTCTTTTTCCAACATTGGGCATTCTTACATATTCATAACAAAATGTTTTATGTTGTTCTTACAACTCAAGCTTGATTTGTTGTTTTGTGTGTATGTCCATTGATTAAGTCCAATGAAAGTAATAGGTTCACTCCCTGTCAACCATTGGTTCATTTGGGTCAATAAAATTGTACACAATTCACATTGTGTTCCAAATGGGGTGAACATTATTAGTCATGCACCCTTTAAAGTTTCAATCAGGAACACCATTATTCATTGTATCACCTTGTTTAATTTCTACCACATAACAAATTATATTTTGAATTTATACTTTTATAAAATTTTGAAATGATATTTGTAGAGATATGTGAATCCAAAAACATGAGAATCATTATACTATCATTATTAACAATTAATTTCAAAAAAATACTTACATGATATTTTTTACATGTTAATGCACATAAATTAAGAGTTCAAAAATGATATTATAAACACATATGAAATATGGCAATCCTTATCATAGTTTGAATGATCTATTTTAATTATAATAATAATTTTTTAATGACCCACATAGGTGCTGCATCCATGATGTGTATAACATTGTGTTCAATTTGAGTAAATAGAAAATTTAATCATATGAAATATTTTAAATTTTTATATTAATCAAAATGGACATAGTTAATTATTTCAAGTCAATAGATTTTATTTTATAACTAGTTTAGTTGTGATTTTACAAACATTAAAACCATGGTTTTGTTGTCATGATATAAGCATTTTGAAAATTAAAAGTGAAAAAACATAACTTGTCGACCTTTATCTTGCACTGAAAAAATAAATGCATAATGTTATTAACAAAGGAAGGTAGGATGAAGAAAATCATTCAATGAATAGGTTTGAAAAGCTATAAATGTGTAAGGCATTGTTTCTTAATAACAAATTTTGAAAATGGAATCTTAATAAGGTGTGGAACATTACAACAACATATTGATGTTAATTAGACTCATATTCAAATGTAAAAAAAATTGAGGTTTAATTAAGATCATGTTTAAGAAAATAAGTTTGTCATTCGCAAATTCTTGTAACATGTTATAGGTGAACATTTTTGTACATTAGAATTCACTTAAACAAATTTCAATAAATCCAAATCCCAATACATGATGATATTGTTGTTTACACGAAGATTTTAAACAATTAGGATAATTTGATTTTGCTTGATGCATAAAATCAATGGACCAACTAATATGGAATCACGTTAACCTACAAATTGTTATGAGTTTATCTCATTGTTAAGTTAGGTAGCACATTATACCAACCTATTGGGGTTAGTGAATAAGTTGGTAATAAAACAACACATGGATGACGTTAACCTTGGGGAAATTTGGGCAAACTTCACATCTCCCTTTTCTTTTCAAAAGTTTATAAATGACATGAGTTGGATTGAAGGGCAAGGGACTAGGGCTTGGTGTGGTGGATGTTCTTACATTGTTATATGTTTTGCAATGATCATGTGGCAATGGTGTAATTTAGAAAGTATTATCATAAATTTAAAATGATTATTTGATTTAATTGACTTGAAAATGAAATAAAGCTATAATCAAAATTTTGATATGCCATCAACATTCATGTTGAATGCACATGGGTATTAGTTATTGGTCTTGTGATTACCTATGTTGATAATATTATTTCATAATAATAATTTTGGTTATACTCACACCATTTCCATATATATAAAAGTTGACAATTTTCCTAATCCCCATCCCATTCCAATATTTAAAGTTTTTGGAAACTTTTATATCATTGCCACATTGATATGTGATTAATTATATACTTGGCCAACATTGGTTAAACATTAAGCTTTTATAGATAATTCCTTTTAAGGTTCCATTCATCATTGAACCATGTTATTGTTCTTTACCTTAAATGACAAAGTTAAAATAAGTCTCTTCAAGAACTAGGGACATGTTTTTCATCAACAACACACAATTGCTTTTGCCCATATGTTTTAGAGATGAGGAAAAAAGAAAAAAACTCCCACTAAAAAAAAGATAAAACAAATTGAAAAAATTCCATGCAGATACATAAAATTACTTTTGGAATTAACAAGCATAGTTTGTATGAAAAATCGAAAAAAAAAGAAATAAATTCTCAAAACAATTTTTTGCAGGTTTCCTGTTTCCATTTTTTTGTAAAGAAATATCCAAAATCCTAATTAGAAAATTCTTGAAACCCTAACCCATAAAACCCCTTGAGCCCTAAGCCCTAACCCCCCCCCCCACTTTGGGTTTGGTCAGAATAATGTTGATGATGTTGGATGTTGGTACATTTTTTGGTGCCAGTTCCAGTAACTTGACATAAAAGAACCGGCGGGTAAGGGTAGGGTATACATAAACCTTTGACCAACGGTTCTCAGAAATTTAAAAAGAAACCAGTTCTGAGTTATGTGCCTTGACCGATGGTTCTCAAAAATCATAGAACTGGTTTTGATCTTTAACCAGAGTTAAAAACAAATCAAAGAATCAGGTGAAGGAAAATGCTAAACCCTAAATTGCGGGTTCTTTTATGAAAATTTCAAAAACCTGAAACAAAAGGTTCGTTTGATTTGGAAAATAAGAAAGAACCAAAACACTGAAGGTTCTGTGGCTCTGACAGTTTTCAAAAAAAGTGGATCCAGAGGTTATTAACAAAATCTGAGAACTGCAGAACACTGATTTCCATTCTCCTTGGGTGGAAGCTGAATTGGCTGCAATGTACTATGGAATGGTCAAGCCCTGCCTGTTATGTTGGTTAAGGTGCAAGGTGAGCCTGTTAGGGTAGCAGCATAGTGGAAGAGAGAAACATGTTCACAAACAAGGATCATTCACTGCAGTGTTGAGTCTAATTCGATCATTCACTGTAGTTTTAAGTCTAATATGTTTGTGGGTAGTAGCTTGGTTGACATGTATTCCAAATGTGGTAGCATAGAGGATACATGGAAAGTTTTTCAACAGGATGTCCAAACACAATTTGGTTTGTTGGAATGCCAGGATTCTGGGATCTGTGAAGTATGGACAAGGGAAAAAAGGCAGCCCACCCCTGTTTACCTTTTTGTGGGAGTTTCTCAATGTATGTGCATGATTCACGACTTTGAAGATGGTCTTTGCTCTTGCAGGGATGATTGGTGATGCCTGCCACAATGTCTTGTTTATTTCCAATTGCCAGGTGATATTATGCTGTTGGCATTCAGTACCAAACTTGCATTTATTGCCTCATACATTTTTATTGAGAGAAGACAACACCAAAAAAAACAGAGGCATGCTGTTAATTATCAGCTTTGCTAACCCTTTGCTTTACTTGTTCTCTATCTTCTGCACTACATGCATAGCTTGATGAAAATTTGAAGAATGCTCAGTTGCACAATTTTGCTTACCCCATAATACTCCACATTTTGAGTCTGGGATCCTGATCCATTGGAGAAGCAAAATGTCACCAGTAGAAATACAATCCAATGTCACCACTGCACATACACATACATTCACCACTGGACGGACATACCTACATTCCAATGTCACCACTGGACATACCTACCTACATTCCAATGTCAGCACTGCACATAACGTTAAGTATGAATTGCTTTGTTGTAAATCATGCGTGTCAGGTAAGTAAGTTGAGAAACACAAGAGAGCTATGAATTACAAGTAGAAGAATAAAAGAGGCAAAATAGAGAGAAGGAAAGCACCAGTGGAGAGAAGGTGAAGGAAGCTCAGTCCTCTGCAATCTCCTCAATGCCAAACATCATTGGCACAATAGAAAATTAAAACATCTTTAGCACATATAGCAATAACGGATTTGCACAGTATTGCTCAGGACTAGATGATGCAAGGGAAGATCAAACAGTTGCAAGAGAGACAGGGATCACTGTAGCACAGGAAAGGAGAGAACGGCGAAGACGGAGAAGAGAGAGAGAGAGGGAAGAAGAAAAAGGGCGGAAGCATCTCGCACCCTCGCTGTTGCGTCGCCTGTCTTGGGACATCACCTTGAGACTTCAATTCAGGACCTCAACTAGGTTGGTGCCAGGGGTGCAAAAGCCACGATTCTAGGGCCTCATAAAATGGTTCTCGGCTTCCCGTTCAGGTGTCAAAACAACTGTACGTTCCAGATTCGATCCGAGCGAGTGTTATTCTTGGCCCCTGCCTTTTGGGACTTACCGTTGGTATCTATTTTACCTTCGTTTTACGACCTTCGATTTGGTACGTTTTTAGCCTTTTTCAACTTTTCAACTGCTAGTAAGTTTTTTCATTTTTTTTGTTTTTTTATTTTTTTCAAATTTTATTGATGTAGGCAGCTGAAGTGGCGATCATGCATACGTCAATTTAGCCAGATTTGGCGATTTAAAATTATGAGAGTAATTTGATTTTATCATTTTTCTATATTTTTTTGCTACCTACTCAAACTCAGGATATAATCTGGAGATTTGAAAATAGAAATGTGGCGACTAAAAAACCTACGAAGTACTAAGCTTTCTCCAATTTGAAAAAGAAATTCGCTATTTGGCGAAAATCCTCGCTCCCCCCACCCCTAAACACGGAAAGTAATAAGCTTGTCGGTGATTTACCGCGCCCAGTAAAAAGTAACGTTGCTGGTCAAGTGGTCGGTGGTTGACTGGGGTTCAGCCAAGAATCTCCAGTTGGAATTGAGGTTACCAAAACGAGGACCGCAAAAAAGAAGAAGCTAGGTCCTGAAATAAAGGTCTCAAGGTGAGATCCCAAGACCGAGATCCCAAGAGAGATCTCAAGCGGGCTGGCGGGCACCCAGAGAGAAGAGCAACATCGCACCACACGAGTTTCGTGAGCTTCTCTCGCTCCCTCCTCTCCTCTCTTCCCCTTCTGCTCTCGGTTTTTCCTTGGGTTCTTTGTTCTTTCATCGTCGTCTTCTTTTCCTGATGGAAATGGACATCAGGCTGTTGCGAAGTCTTGAAAGAAATTCGTTGAAATCGTCGAAAACGGTGTCCGGAAAGGTGTCTTGGACCGGGGGGAAGGGTTGTTTGTTTTCCGCTGTTGCTTTCGGCGGATCGCTCTGGTGCTAAAGGATTCGGGAAACATGTCTTCGGGTAGAATCAAGCGATCTTTAGAAATGCTGGTAATAGATCCGCTTCTTCTTCGGAAGTTTATGTTTGTGTTTTTTTGGGGGGTTTCTGCTCTGTTTCTGAATGAATTGTGAGGCTTGCGCGAAGGGTTGGTTGTTGTTTCCCGTGCGGTTGTTGCGGTGAAGATTGGGAGAGCAAAGGGAAAAAAGCGCACGGCGAGTTTCTTCTCTTTTGTCTTGTTGAGGAATTTGGAGGAGGGGTTATGGAGTTGACCTAATTTTGGGGGTTCCTTGTTCTCACGCCCCCCTCTCCTGTGTAGAGATCCCTCTTCTTTTCTGAAAGTAATGCAAGGGCATTGTATTCCAGAACTCAGATAATTTCTCGCTCTTCTTTTTCTTCTTCTTCCTCTTAAATCAAATTGAATGGCGTAGCGGTTTGGGCACTCTTGCTTTCTGAGCCCTTGCCTCCGGGCACACAGGCTTGGAGCACATGGTGTTGAGACAATCTGAATGTTCCTCCTTGCTTCAAACTATTTCTGATGCTTTTACATCAAGCTGGAAGAAGATCTGATTTAGTTGTAGTGAAATTCTTGGCCATGACTATTTGCCAGAATGTTACTAGGGTTTCAGGCAATGGGCCATGTGTTTGGAACCCACGCATGGTAGAACAACTTAGATCTTGTCGGGTCCCATGCATTGTGGGCTTGCGCTGGATTCAAGAATGCTCCAGGGTTTACCTCTAGCTGAAGGGAGTTGTAGGGCAGCAGAAGAGATACTGAATTTCCTGGTTGCAATGTTTATAAGATTTGTAGAGGAACAAGAGACGTGTGGTAGGGTTCTCCATTAGTCCTCATAGCAAATTTAGGGTTTGGTGGCTTGTCTGGAGATCAATTGTGGGGTTTTTTTGCTTACGAAGCTCCATGTTCTTAGATTTGTGAAAACCTTTTTAGAGGTAGAGAGCTGTAGGGGCAAACACAGTTTTGGAAGGTGAAAGAGGAAGAGCTGGGGGCAAATCAGTCAGGGGGCCGCCCTGCGGCGCATAGAGCCTGGAGTTGGTGGCTGGTGCGGTCGAATGTGCGCCCCCGTCCCCGCCCTCTGCTACCTGCTATGGAGCCTGCAGCGCCTCTCCTTGCCCGGCCCCCTGCACTTGAAGGTCCTCCTTCACAGGAGCCTGCTCAATCTCCCATGCCTGCTGAAGAACCTGAATACCTAGCTCGGTATTCCGTCACCAAGCATTCTTGGCGTGGGAAATATAAGCGCATCTTATGCCTGTCACCTACGCAAATCATAACCCTTGAACCCACAACACTGCAGACGACAAATGTGTATGATGTGTCTACTGATTATGAGAGTGCTGCTCCTGTTACTGGTGGGCGTGACGATCCCTTACAACATCATGCCTTGGAATTTACCATCAATCTTCGCACTGAGGGCCGTGGCAAATTCAAGTCCATCAAATTCTCTTCCAGGTACCTCTGCATGGAATTCTGCCTGCTTACTTAGCTAGTGCAGAATTTTCTTTTCTAAATTCTATGTGGACACAATAGAGTAAGTGTCTCCCTCTATCTTTTTCTATAGTCCTGAGTTTGAATCTAAACCCCTAGTTTGAAGTTCTCTAGGAAGTATGAACAAGAAGTTGATGTTTGTCTGAAGACTTTTCTGAAAGAGATCTGGAACTCTTGCATCAAGCTAAACACCACTGTTGGAGTGAGCTGCTTATAGAGATTTTGGTCTATCCAGACATGTACTCATCCATTTCTCTTTTTATAGGCTGATCTTGCTCCAAATGAATGGAGCATGGGGTTTATCTTGGAAAGACTATGTCTCATGAGTGCAATCTGTTGTTTTGTCCTCATTGCTTTGTGAATTCCACCTGTAACATCCTTGTACTGTCAATATTCTGCCTCCACCATCCTCTATGATTCATTAATGTGATGGATTGGGGCTTTGTTCATTGCTTGTTTATGGGGGCAGGTACCGAGCGGCAATTTTGACTGAACTACTGAAGTTAAAACCCAGCAGTAGTCTGGGCCCATCACCAACACTATCTCTACTATCAGCAGTTGAATTTCCTGTGCTTCATCTGCGGCGACGTGTTTCCGACTGGACTCCTTTTGTATGTGTTATTCTCTTCCCTTGTTCCTTGTTTTTGGTGAACAGATTGGCCACAAATCGACTATCAAGCAATGAGTATCTATGGTACTTAATATACCACCACTTTTTAGAACTTAAATTTGTGCTAGCTCCTCAACGGACTGAGTCTTTTCTTGCATTTTCTAGGTCATGAAAATAACAGCAATCGGAGTGGAAGTGTGGACAGCGATAGGTAGCCTTCATTGGTGCTTAGATTTCCGGGATATGGATTCACCAGCAATTATTCTACTCTGTGATGCCTATGGCCGGAAAGGTGGGGAAGGTGGAGGGTTTGTGTTGTGCCCTTTGTTTGGCCGCAAATGCAAAGCCTTCATTGCCACTTCTGGAGCTTCAAATACTTCCATTCTCACCAGAATGGTGCGATCCTTCTCCTTTCAATGCTCAACCCTGCTTTTAGGTGCTGGTGGATGTGGCATCATTGGTACTGGCAGGTTTCACCTTTTAGAATATCCATGAAGAGACAATCACAAGCAACCTGTTGTAACTTGGAGCCTCCTCATGGTGAAATTTTTTTCAAGGAGAAGGATCTTATTTTCTGGTTGTTTTGCAGACAAGCATGGCAAAATTGTCAGTGGGAATCTCACTAAATGTTGACTCCACACAAACACTTGGTGCTGCAGAGTTCTTGAAGTTAAGAGGTGAGACCTGTATTTGTGCAGTTGCTTGTATAATTGAGTACATTTTATTGAGATTCTCAAAGCATTTTTGGGGAAGTCTGTCTGGCCACAAGATTGGGTATGTTGTCATTATTATAATACGCATCCAGTTCTAGCATTGCAATTGTGTGTTTTTTGCATCTTCAGTTTTTGATGGAAAACCTAGGCTAAGATAGGTTTGTGTTGGTTGTGAACATGAAACAGCAAAAACTGCAGTGGGTGCAGAAGAAACACCGATTGGAGAATGGTCTGTGACACGTATCCGTTCAGCTGGTCATGGCACGTCTAGGTCCATCAGTGTCTTAATGGGTATTGGAACTAATGGCCTTGGTGAGAAGGGGGATTCTGTTCCCCGACAATTGGTGCTTACCAAGACCTCCTTGGTTGAAAGGCGCCAGAACAACTATGAGGTCAGCTGCAGTACTTGTTTGACTTTTATTTGCTTTATTCTTTTGCTTTGACATGTGGGAGGTTGGCATTCTGCAGATATATTGTAGGGCTGACAACTGTTTGGGGGTCAGAAATTTCTGCACAATTTTTTTTGGTGGTGTAGACTAGAGCCTCCTATTGTAATCATCTAGGTCTTGGAGATCTCTTTGAGAGACAGTCATAAAATGTTGAAATTGTGTTGCAGGTTCATGTGTTTGTCGTAGACTATGTTTGTTATGAATGGAGACAGTTTAGTGGTGAAGACTGGAAGATTGGTACTTGTGTGAATCAATGTGCCTGAAGAGATGGTCTGAAGACTCATATGTGAGTTCAATGCAGGCAGTTATTGTGCGCCCTTTGTCCGCAGTTGAAGACCTAGTCCGGTTTGCAGAGGAGCCTCAGATGTTTGCCATTGACTTCAATGATGGCTGCCCAATACATGTAAGCTTTGCTGATTGCTTCTATCTGGGCACTATATATGGTACCTGTCAAGTCATATACTTACCCTAACTGTTTGAAACTGATCATCCAAAGGCATGAGCTTGTAAATACCAGATGCCCTAAGAGGGTCTTCCTCTCTACTCATTGTCTTCGGATTTGGTTGACTATATCAGTCACAAATGTTCAAATTTGCTTCTACCATAACTTGACAGCATGATATGTTGTCTATTTTGCAGCCCTTGCAATCTTAGGCGAGTGACTGGAGTTCCTAGATTTGGTTGCTGAAGGCTTTAGACTAAATGCATGCTATCCCTGGACTTATTAAGTGTCTTGACTTTTTGTTGCATTTCTTTAGGTGTACTCAAGTACATCTCGGGATAGTCTCTTGGCAGCTGTCCGAGATGCTGTCCAGTCAGAGGTGTGTGCTGTGATCTTCTTAAACATTTTTTCTTAAAAAATTAGCACTTATCATGTTGATTGAATTTGTTCCATTGAGATAACTCTTATGGTGTGTACTACTTCTTTGAGGCCAGTTTATGGAGCACATTCATTTGATTGTTGATATTCATTTCATTTGTGTGATTGTTTGACTAGTGGCTCTCTGTACCTTTGAATTCAGGGGCAACGGGCATTACCTGTGTTGGCAAGACTCACTATGCCAGGTCACCACTTGGATCCACCATGTGGGAGGGTGGTACCCCTGCCCCTATCCACGTCTGTCATAGGGCCACACCGTCTCTTTGCTGATGTGGATGGTGAGGCCTTGCATGTGAAGCACCTCACTGCTGCTGCCAAGGATGCAGTTGCAGAAGGAGGATCTGTTCCAGGATCAAAAGCCAGGCTGTGGAGGCGAGTCCGAGAATTCAATGCGTGTGTTCCTTACTCTGGGTTGCAACCCAATATGGAAGTTCTTGATGTAACCCTCATGGCATTGCTGTCCATGCTTCCAGCCCCACCCAATCTTCCCCCTGAGGCCCCTCCCCCTCCACCCCCATCACCCAAAGCTGCTGCAACTTTAATGGGTTTAGTGGCTTGTTTACGTCGCTTGCTTGGTTCTGCCACAGCAGCATCTATGGTGGTCTCCATGCCTGTTGCAGTTGGGCGGATCATGGGTTTATTACGCAGTGGATCAGAAGGGGTTGCAATGGAAGCTGCAGGTCTGCTAGCGATGCTGGTTGGAGGGGGCCCAGGTGAGAGCAGTTTATTGATGAATACAAGAGGGGAGAGACAGGCCACAATTATGCATGCAAAATCAGCAATGCTAGGAAGTGCTGCTCAGATTACTGTGCTAGTGAACCGGCTGAGAACAGCTTCAGTTTCCCCGCTACTGTCCATGGCAATTGTCGATGTACTGGAGGCAATGCTCTGTGAACCACAAAGTGAGACAACTGAAAGCTCAACGTTTGTTGAGATGTTGCGTCAGGTGGCTGGCCTAAAGCGCCGCTTGTTTGCACTTTTTGGGCATCCAGCAGAAGGGGTGCGTGAGACAGTGGCTGTCATCATGCGTGCAATTGCTGAGGAGGATGCCATTGCAGCAGAGTCAATGCGGGATGCTGCATTACGTGATGGAGCGTTACTTCGCCACCTTGTTCATGCTTTCTACTTGCCTGCAGGAGAACGCCGGGAAGTTAGCCGGCAGCTTGTGGCCTTATGGGCAGATGCACACCAACCAGCAGTTGATCTCCTTTCACGGATCCTTCCTCCAGGACTTGTTGCATACCTCCACACCCGCCCCTCTGAAGAAGAAGAAGACTTCAACTTCCAAGCCATGTCATCTAGTACCTCCTTGGCAAAGCAAAAGCAGCAACGTATACTGCAGAAACGGTGGGGACGATCACCTAGGGCCAAGAATCCCTTTGCCCCCACTGCTTTGGACATTGGTGCTCATAATGAGGTGGCAGGTGCAACAAATGGGCAATTGCACTTGAGTCAAAGCTCTCCAAGCTCACAAGGACCATCAGGTGGACTTGCTGAGGAAGGAGTCACAAGTGCCACCACATCACTCCCATCTTCAGTGGACCTTAGTGCTTCACATGCCTTGCCTGCTTTAATGCAGTCTTCAAATCCAAGTTTGAGTGAATCAACAGGGGAAACGGATTCACTAGGTGTAAATGGAGCTCAGTCTACAGGCCCTGCACCTGCGCAAGTGATAGTGGACAAGCCTCCTGTAGGGTCAGGGCGGCTTCTTTGCAACTGGCCAGAGTTTTGGAAGGAATTTGGCCTCAATCATAGCCGTGCTGATCTGATATGGAATGAGCGAACCCGACAAGAGCTGCGTGAAGCCTTGCAGGCTGAAGTGCACCACCTAGATGTGGAAAAAGAACGCACAGCAGATGTCAGTGTACTTGGGATTGTTGCCATTGCAGGAGAGTCCAATGAGGGTGAAGAGTCATCAAACCAACTCTCATGGAATTATGCAGAATTTGCAGTACGATATCCAAGCCTTTCAAAAGAGGTTTGTGTTGGTCAGTATTATTTGAGGTTATTGCTCGATAGCGGAGGAGGGGCAGTCTCCAGAGCACAGGATTTTCCTTTACGAGATCCTGTGGTGTTCTTCCGTGCACTGTACCATCGTTTCCTTTGTGATGCGGATGTTGGGCTTACCATAGAGGGTGCTGGAACAGAAGAGCTCGGGGTGGACTGGTGTGATATGGCAGGGCTTGATGGATTTGGTGGTGGTGGGGGGGGTTCTGTCCGGGAGCTTTGTGCCAGAGCCATGGCTATAGTATATGAACAGCATTATCAGACCATTGGTGCTTTTGATGGGACCCCTCACATAACTGTGCTGCTAGATCGAACTAATGACAGGACTCTACGACATCGATTGTTGCTCCTACTGAAGGTTGGAACTGCTTTTCTATTGCTCTTCCTGTAATTGTCTTGGAGCATAGTTTGTACACACGTTGTACTAGGCTGGCTTTGTGCAATAATTTGATGAATAGTTACAGATGTTCTAATTCTGTCATACCAGGTTTGTGGGACTCCAGGCCACTGTTGTGTAAAGTAACCATGACTTGAAATCTCTGCAAAGACTTCTGGCCCCTGTTGCGACAATGTTGTCCCAGATCCTGCCACTCATGTCAATAGTAGCATTACCACTGCTCTGGCCTATGAGCCACTCGATGAAGTAGCATAAGAGCTCTGGGTGCTCAAACCCAACTCCACTTCTTGTTCCTCTCACCACCTGTTTACTTGCAACAATGTCATCTAGAGACTGAATCTCAATGCAATCAATTGCTGCATCTGTAATTCACTGTTTTCTAGGGGTCTGATGTGCTGAATTGTGTGATGTTGCTAAGTTTTCTGGTTTGCTGCTACACTGTTACTTGCTGTTGCTCATTGTTTGATGTCATGTCATTTTCACCTGCTGCAAGCGAGAGGGTTCTATTCTGTGGGCAACTTTTGTAGTGTCCATTGATTTGATGAGTGTGTGGGCTGAACAGGTTCTCATGAAGGTACCAGCAAATGCAGAGGCATGCATTGCTGTTGGAGGGTGCATTCTGGCTGTTGATCTCCTCACAACAGCACATGAGGCTTCAGAGAGGACTGCTATTCCATTGCAGTCCAACTTGATTGCAGCATCTGCGTTTGTTGAGCCACAGAAAGAATGGCACTATATAGACAAGGATGGTGTACAAGTGGGGCCTATGGAGAAGGATGCAGTTCGGCGGGCTTGGTCAAAGCAGGAAATTGATTGGAACTCCAAGTGCTGGGCTAATGGCATGACAGAATGGAAGCAGCTGCGTGATATTCGGGAGTTAAGATGGGCGCTAGCAACTCGAGTTCCTGTGCTAACTCCAGTGCAGGTCTGTCTTCTTATGAGTTCCCTTAGCTTATGAAGTGGAAGGAACACTGACAATTGTTATCCAAACCAATTTAGGATGTTTATTGGGTCCACTCTGCTGACAGCAATCCTCTGCACAATTGTGCAATTGCTAGCTGTTCCTTTATTGACAATGTCTTGAGTTTTAAAAATGCACTAGCTAGTGTTTTGTGTTGCAACATTGGAAGTATTGGTGTCCCTGTAGGGAGAAAGAAATTCTATGCTTAATTGAGTTCCTTTGTGTGTCCAGGTGGGAGAGGTAGCCCTTTCTATACTGCACAGCATGGTTGCAGTTCATTCAGATCTGGATGATGCAGGGGAACTCATCACCCCAACCCCACGAGTGAAGCGCATTCTCTCGAGTCCACGATGCTTGCCACACATTGCTCAGGTGAATGCCTAGTCAAAAATGAAGGGGAAAACTGTCCACCTCTCCCCTTTGTCTTCTTCAGTATTTTCTGTGCCCTCTTTTTATCTTTCTTTCTTTCTTTCTTATTTTCAAGTGTTCCCAGAGTCCAACTTGGAAAGTAGGTTCACTTTACATGTGGAAACTGTACTTTATGTTGCTACTAAGAGTATAACTGTTCAATACAGGCGATGTTGACTGGAGAGCCAGCAATTGTGGAAAATGCAGCCTCCTTATTAAAGGCAATACTCACCCGTAATCCTAAGGGAATGGCTCGTCTATACAGCACTGGAGCTTTCTATTTTGCCTTGGCTTATGGGGGCTCAAACTTGGACTCAGTGGCAAACCTCTTTGCGTCAACACATGCACAGCAAGCTTTCCATGGTGGTGCAGATGCTGCAGTTTCTTCATCTCTTCCTCTAGCCAAACGCAGTGTACTTGGGGGCCTATTGCCTGAATCTCTGCTGTATGTTCTTGAGAGAAGTGGACCAGCTGCCTTTGCAGCAAGCCTTGTGGCAGATTCAGACACTCCAGAAATAATCTGGACCCACAAGATGCGGGGAGAGCATCTGATAGACCAGGTATGTGCCTCAGCACCATGAACCCTGTCATAGGGGACCAAAACACCTGTACTGTTTACACAAGCTGTTTCATACACAGTTAATCTGTCCATTTCTGGATGCAGGTTTTCAAACATCTTGGAGACTTCCCACAGAAGCTGTCACAGCACTGCCATGCCCTATATGAATATGCACCCATGCCACCTGCCACCTACCCAGAGCTTCAAGACGAGATGTGGTGCCATCGGTATTATCTCCGAAACCTCTGTGACCAAATCCGTTTTCCAGATTGGAGGATTGTGGAACATGTTGAGTTCCTGCAATCTTTGCTTGCCATGTGGCGAGAGGAACTCACTCGACGCCCCATGGATCTTTCTGAAGAAGAAGCTTGTGCCATCTTAGAAATCTCTTTAGATGATGTTGAGGCAAATGGAGTGACTGGAGACATGGAGGATGAGGGAAAGGCTGTAAGCACCAAGGTTTTTGGACGGGTTGATGAAGAGATTCTAAAGCGCCAATACCGTAGGCTGGCTATGAGGTATCACCCGGATAAAAATCCTGAGGGGAGGGAGAAGTTCGTTGCTGTTCAAAAGGCATACGAAAGGTTGCAGGTGAGTGTTGTTTTGCATTTATTATGGAGCTCTTAACCAGGATTGTTCTTTTTGATGGAATCCTTTGCTGATTTTTGAACTTGCAGTGTCAAGCAAATGGTTGTGACAACTTCTTCTACGGAGATCTGATCTACACTTATGCAGTGTGATGAGTAATATACTAGATCTGTAGACATATATGGGACATATATCGGATGTGACTAAATGTTGGATTCACAGACATATATATGTGTACTGTCTCTTCTGCTGTACTGGTTGATCAAGACCAATCAGCAATATTTGTCAGAAGTGTTACTGTATTAGAACTGAGTGTGGATTTGTAATTGGATACAGGCTACACTGCAAGGTCTGCAGGGTCCACAGCCATGGCGGTTGCAGCTCCTGTTGAAGGGACAATGCATTCTCTTCAGTAGATATGGGGATGTTCTAGAGCCTTTCAAGTATGCAGGGTACCCAATGTTGCTTAATGCCATCACTGTTGAAAGTGATGACAACAACTTCCTGTCACCAGAGCGTGCCCCTCTTCTTGAAGCAGCTTCTGAACTTATCTGGCTTACGTAAGCTAATGCTACTCCTTTGTACTAGCTCACTCTTGCTTGAGTACTCAAAAGGACTTGCCGATATTAAGAACGCCACCCTTATGGGATGATGTGTCTCCACGACTTGGTTTATGTTAGTCTCTGTGATCTACATTTCATTGCATGCTGTCTCCTGTTCAACTAGAAGTATTTGGATATGTTTTGTGCCAAAGATTTTTGAATTTCTTGAGCCATTCAGGTGTGTTTCATCTGCCCTGAATGGAGAGGAGCTTGTTCGAGATGGAGGAGTTTCACTGCTGGCTATGCTCTTGGCCCGCTGTATGTATGTGGTTCAGCGTGGCACAGCTCCTACTGACCCAGCAGCTGTAATTGTCACCAACATCATGCGCACCTTTGCAGGTATTTGCAGTACTTCACCTATGGAGGTGCAGTTAATTGTTACTACCTGTAGACTTTTAGTTTGACGTTTTCTAGAAGCTTGACGGAAGTTTTACATCTGTGGAACTGGTGTAAAGTATGGAGATGTTGCATGCAATGTTTATAGCATTATTGGTGCCTCCGACAAGCTGTTTTGTTCTGAGTGGTCAGATCATCTAAGGAGTGCTTTTTAATATTACCAGGAAAAGAATTGAATGTCCTTTGCAGCTGTAGATTGTTCATGTTAATGCCTTGTTCTATGTTCCAGGGCTCTGTTGTGTTTCCGGAAGCCCTTACTTCACTTCTGGAATTAACAGTGTAGTATAGATGCATGGAGGTAATTCAAGACGTGCTTACTGATTGTGTTTTGGTTGCAGGGTTAAGTACATTTGAGAGTGCCCGCCAAGAGATGTTGCAATGTCCAGGTTTTGTGGTGGATGTGGTGCATTGCTCTGAGCTGGAGCTTGCTACACTGGCAGTGGATGCAGCCCTCCAGACCATAGGCCAGCTTGCAGCTTCAGCAGATCTCCAAGATGCACTACTGAGGGCAGGGGTCATGTGGTATGCTCTGTAGCATGTCCTGCTTCTATCCCATGTTGTTAGATCGAAAGGCTATATTGTTGGCCAATAGTTTCTATGAATGATGGATACCTGCTAGTTGTTCAAGAGGATAGTAGGTGCTCTCTAATGCTCTCAATTATTTGATTGTTGCAGGTACCTAATACCCCTCCTCCTGCAGTATGACTCCACAGCAGAGAACAATCAGTCCACTGGGCCTGAGGGCATTGGAGATAGTGTTCAAAGGGCAAAAAACATGCATGCTATGCTTGCTGTTCGGGCCTTAGCCAGACTTAGTGGTTTACTTGATGATGACCTTGCCACCCCATATAATGAGAGTGCGGCCAGTTCTTTGCATGCATTGTTAACACCGAAACTTTCTAACATGCTTCGTGATGAGTCAACCCGAGAGTTGCTTCGTAATCTCAACTCCAATTTGGAGTCTCCTCAGGTACTAACTCAGTTGGTTTGCAATGTACTCTTCTCATCCACACTAGCCAAGGAACATTGTGATTCCCTTATGTCTGTTTCTCTGAGCTGTGTCAGGGCATGTTTGCAGATAATATGGAACTCAGCAACAAGGGCAGAGTTATTAAAGTTTGTGGACCTCCAACGTATTTCGCAACTTCCAGATGGTTCATATGACATGCGACCTGCTCAGGATTTCAAATACAAGGGACTCTCTAAGGAGCTCCATGTGGGCAATGTCTACTTGCGAGTGTATAATGAACAACCTGATTTTGAGATTGTTGATGGACAAGATTTCTGTGAGGCTTTGGTGGATTTCATCAGTGGCATTGTGGAAGAACGAAAAAAGCTTCTAGCCTTGGAACTTAAAGGTGAAAGTGGAATCAATCCTCCACCTGAGACTAAGTTTGAGCATTCTGAAATCAGACCACCCCCAGTACCACCATCTCCTGAAAAGAACCATGGTGAGGAGGAGGAGGAACGGGAATCCCAAAGACAAGGAGAAGAGGGTGACAGGGCAGTGGTGGTGATAACTCCTGATACAGATTCAAGCTTCCAGCAAATGGAATCTCAGTCTCTTGTTAGAAATCTCACAATGGCTTTAACCTCATTGCAGGTACAGCTGTGTCCTTATTTATTTCAATCCTTGTTGTTTTGCTGAATCAGGCCTTGAGGATTCAATCTTTGGGTTTATTCCTGCAGCTGTATGAAATGAGGAAATTCTGTCTCCTGCCAAGAATGTCTGGTAGGACCCATGTCTTCCCGTCAAGTTTCATTGAGGGATATACTTTCTGCTGATGGTGTCAGATCTGTTCCTTTGCAGAATTTACTTATAGCAAATTCGGAACTCACCTCAGTGTTCTCTACAAAGGAGCGGCTAGCTCCTTTACTGCGATGCTTGGAGGACACCAAACCCTCAAGTGAAAAAGTGCCCAAGTTATGTCTGAATGTGCTAGCACGGCTGACAACTGATGCTTCCTGTGTGGAGGCTATGGTGGCAGATCGGTCTGCCTTGCTTCTCCTCCTTCAGTTATTACACTGTGCCCCAGAATGTAGAGAAGGGGCTCTTCGAGTGTTATATGCATTGGCTAGTACATCTGAGCTTGCTTGGGCAGCTGCCAAACATGGTGGAGCTGTTTACATTCTTCAACTCCTCCTCCCTGTTCAAGGTTCAGTCCGCAGCCTTCAGGATTGAATCCTTCTTGTCATTTTATGTATGGGATCCTTGTAACAGATGTTTGGATTAATGGTTTAGAGCAACTTGTATTGACTTAAAGCTATATGTGATCATGCATGCTTTGCAGAAGATGTTCCCATTCAAATAAGGGCATCAGCAGCATCATTACTTGGAAAGCTTGTTGGACAGCCAATGCATGGACCTCGAGTGGCCATCACTATTGCACGGTTCCTTCCAGATGGTTTGGTTTCTGCCATTCGTGATGGGCCAGGGGATGCTGTGGTCACAGCACTAGAGCAAAGTACTGAGACCCCGGAACTTGTGTGGAGCCCTGCTATGGCTGCCTCACTTGGTGCACAGCTTGCTACTATGGCTGTGGATCTTTATCGGGAGCAGACACATGGACATGTCGTGGAGTGGGACCTGCCAGAGCATGCCTCAGGCCAGCAAGACATGCGTGATGAACCTCAGGTTCACTTTGATTTCAAAATTTATCCTAAGATGCAGGAATTTCATGAAGGGTGTAATGCTTGCATACCCAATGAGTCTATCTGTGGTGCAAAGGGATTTGTGTTTCTCTCTCTTCTCCATGCTTGTTTCCTAGTTAGCCCCTAGGACATTGTTTTCTTATGTTGATCTTATCTTTTGGATAGGTTGGAGGGGTCTATGTGCGTTTATTTCTCAAGGACCCAAAGTTTCCCCTTCGTAACCCAAAGCGATTCTTGGAGGGATTGCTAGACCAGTACGTAACTGCAGCAGCAGCAACACACAGGAAAGTAGGGCAACCAGTGGACTCTCAACTCCCATTACTACTTTCAGCAGCTCTGGTCTCCCTCCTCCGCGTGCAGCCGATGCTGGCAGATCATGTGGCATACCTTGGCTATGTCCCAAAGCTGGTATCAGCAATGGCAAATGAGGGACGCATTGAGCCCATGTCATCACGAGAGCAAGTAGTGATGGCTATTGGCAGGCAAGGGAGTAGTGAAAAGATATGGGAACTAGAAGATGGAGAAGGGACACCTGGGAATCAAACTCCTCAAGAACTTGTGAGACTCAGCTGCTTACGAGTGCTGCATCAGTTGGCTGCCAGTACTGCATGTGCTGAGGCCATGGCCACACCTGGCATAGGATCACCCCAGGTTGTCCCATTGTTAATGAAGGCCATAGGATGGCATGGAGGGAGTGTTCTTGCCCTTGAGACTCTGAAGAGAGTTGTGGTCGCTGGCAATCGTGCTCGTGATGCACTTGTTGCTCAAGGGTTGAAGTGAGTTTATACTTCACGACTTCTTGTAATCAAGATTCTTAGATTGCAGGAACATCAGAATGGTTGTGTGCATCAGTAGGCAGAAACCAGCTGGATACCAGAAAAACAATGAAAGAAGTCTTCTGCTTCAGTCAATTTCCAGTGTACCAGGACTAAAGTGTTGTCTGTGGGAGATTTTCAGGGTTGGATTGGTACAAGTACTGCTGGGACTACTGGACTGGCGTGCTGGTGGAAAATATGGACTTTGTGCTCAGATGAAGTGGAATGAATCTGAGGCTTCTGTGGGCCGAGTTCTTGCAGTTGAGGTAGTTTCAGAATGGAATTGTAGATCCTTGTCTGTTCTTGTGTGCAGGCTGATTTCCTTTCTGTAGATGGAATGTGGAGGATTGTTTTGTGTATTTTTCATCCTCTTCAACATCTTTTTCTGTTGGTTTCTGTACAGCACCTACTTATGGCAGTCATGTTTCTGAGCTCCATGCAGGTTTTGCGTGCATTTGCTAGTGAGGGTGTACACTCAGCAAAAGTTCAGGAGATTTTGACAACATCTGACGTATGTTCTTGTCTCCATAGATTTGCCTCTGTTTGTCAAGGAAGTACCTGCATCTTTCACTTCCAATGTGATAATCATCATGATAGTAAACAAACAAATAGGAGTCACAAAGCCATTGTTGCTTGTTAGGTAGTTTAAGATAATGGTTTACAGCTTGAGTAGACAATTCTTTTTTCTTTTCATTTTCTTGTTTGCTGTTATGCTGTCAGATCTGTATTCTATATAATGTATTGTTGGTTTATCTCAATTCTATTCAGTTTGACTTTTGTAGTGTGGAGGTCTCAGTAACTATAAGGATACTCAGTATAGACAACTGAATTGGGAAGGGGCTTTCCATTTGCAGGTGTGGAGCGCTTATAAAGATCAGAAGCATGATCTGTTTTTGCCATCAAATTCACAATCAGCAGCTGCTGGAATTGCAGGTCTAATTGAAGGCTCTGGGGCCATAACATATGCTCTTCCAGCACCTTCCTCACGGTCAGCTGTGGTCAGACTATCTGGCTCTTCCAGCAACCCTCCTGATGACAGTCCAGGGAAGTCACCTGCTCCTCCTTCATAGTGCAGGTTTGCATGGATTTCCTGACTGCATTTCCAGTCTGGGTGATAGGGTCTTCAACACCTGCTTTCTGGGAACATGGAAATTTGCAAAGAGGTGTCCCCCTCGTTATTGTCATGTTCTCCTGGAAAACTTATTCCCCACTGTTTCTGTGGCTTGCCCCCAGGAGGTCTCTTGCTTGGTCAACCTTGCACCTCCACTTTGTAAAGCACGTGGGCATAAAATCCATGGTAGTGATTTGGTGTAATCTAATCATTACTTGTAATTAAGTCTGTCACTCCCTGTCGCCTTTCGTTGTTTTCGTTTTGTTCACAGGCCTTGACTTGGTGGATGAAATCCTGTAAACAAATTCTAAGGGCATTCCACCAGGGGAGAGTCAAAGGCTAATGAATGGGTCTTACCTATGGGAACTGATGTCTCGGTGTAATACGGTTCCAGTCTCAGAAGGTCCACTAAGTAGGATTAAAATTTTCCTTCCTCTGTTGATTCCTATATCCCTAGTGTAACGTGATTTGTAAATGCCAAGCTGCATTCCCCATTGCAATAACTTCTACTTGGATTATTCATTTGAGGACCCATAAAGATTTCAAGTCTATTTCTGACTTGTGTTTCCACTCTCTAATTGGGTTTGAATCTGGCATTGCTGAAGCTTGATAGAGAAAGTCAGACTCTGTACTTCCATATGCTGCCATTTGGTAGCTGTTGATAGCAATGTGAACTTCAGTGCAAGCCATATGGAACTAGGATTGAATAAGAATATTCTCCATAGGAGAGACTTCAAGTTCCCTTGGTACAATTGGACTCTTAGCTTAAATAAAGTTTGACAATCTTCAGGAGTGTTGATAGGTTGGTATTTTTGGGGATTTCAGATTTCAGATAGTGCTGGTAAAATGACTTGAATTTAAAGTTTGTAGGGATATGTAGGATGGTGTAACATGTAACATCATGTTAAAGTTTCAATGAAAGGGAAGGAGAAACTGAAGTGTTTCAAAAATATTGTTTTATATATTTGTCATGAGCTTCAACATTACAGAAGTTAATATTTGCTGTTTGGGCCATGCAGTGCTTTTGATTTTGCACTACAGTAACACAATTTTGGGAACCCAATTTTATCATTCTACTAGTCAGCACTGAAGTAAGTAAAGATTTGATACTGTCTTATGATATGCATCATAAACCATATCCATACCTAGTTCTGAAAGTAAGTCACAATCCATCGATCTTGCCGTCTGTTGTGAATGATCTTTCATGAACCAAGGATTGTGCTTCACACGGCCAGTTGCACTATTCCTCACTAAATTCACTCAGAACTCAGGGAGATGCCAGAGCAAGAACCCATTTCCAAGTTAACTAGTCATTGCAATAAAATCTATCAAAATAAGACTACCCTTTTTGCAAGGTTGTTCTGTTCAAAAAGACCAATAATCTCAAGAAGTCTGTTTTAGAGTTGCCTGAGGTTTGTAACAGTATCATCAGGCATGAACAAACAGGAAAAAAATGAAATGTAGATGCCATTTCTGTTTTCTTGTATTAGAGACCAGCATCTCGTGATGGCCACCTTGTAATATCATAATGACCTTGCCGGGGCGATACAAGTTGCACACCTCTTTCTCCCCAGTGATTTTAAGAATGTGTAAGCCTCCATACTTTGGAGAAGGTTTGACCTAGCAGGCTGCATAATTCAGCAAGCATCGAGTGGAATTTAAAATCCACCTACCAGTGACATTGATACAAGTCATATGGGTGAAAATGATGCTCAGGATGCATGAAAGAATAGTTGAGCAACAGTTGTATATGTGCTGTAGATGGCAAAAAGAACACCACATACAATGAGCACTATGTCAAAGCTGCAGGTAGTCCAATGTGCAGTATCCCAGCACAAGCGCATGTGGAACAAGGATGGTAGAACAAATGCAAGCAGGGCACATACAGTCCCACCCACAAGAGAGATGAAGATGCCAAAGCCTGGCACTGATATTGCTACAATGGCAACGGCAAGCACTGTTATCCCACGTACTGCATTTGCGAGAAGCACATGTAAGTGAGGGGATGGCATCACAATCTTCTGAAACCAAGTGCTTGTGAGAAGCTTGTGCTCCACAATCTCATGCACTGGGTACATCATGACAGGAAATGTGAAGAAGAGCGCAATGATTAACCCTGCCTTCACCAGCACAGTCGTCCAACTGGCTGGCAAATTGAGAGTGATGATGTCACGTGTCTCTTCCCTGAATGCCAGATATCCAACGAACCCAAATGCGACATACACCAGCGTGATGAGACTTAACATGAGTGCTAGAATCTTGCCAAACTTTTTTGGTTTCTGCATGGATGCTTCGAGTGTAATTGTCATGCCAAAACCCTCAAAGCAGTAGATGCCTATCCCCATTGCAAATGCTATTGCTGGCACAGTTGTGAAAGAGTTCAAATCCCCAAATCCCTTGAAGTTACGGAAATCGTCTCTGACCACCAATGCCAATGCTGCCATATTGCAAATATCTGCAAAGATGCTGAATGGTGCCAGGGCAGCCAACGACCTCACACATGCAATACACATCTCAAATGGTATCAACATAAAAATGAAGAAGGAAGACTGTTTTGTGGCACCCGTGACAATGGACGACAAATTGGTGCCAAGAAAGATGAGGTAGGCAATACAGCAGCCAATCTGTGAGATACAGATGAGGACATCCACAAGCTGGCGCCCAGCAGCCCCATATGCTTCCTGCCCTAAATCCCCATAAGTGTAACATCGCATTCCTTTTGCCAATGCTTTGTCCTTGCACATTACCTGCAAAAAAAGTCTTTCAACTTCATGATCAATGCCACATTCTTCCTGTTGGCAACCCTGACTGGACCTTCTGCCTTTTTTTGGAAAACATCGTAGTGCATGCTCAGAATTCCACCTGGGTTCCCACAGTTATGGAGGATTCGTGTTCTATAACACAGATTCCCTGGGCTCCTGGCAGATTATTTCAGCTCATGATAGAGATTCATACTCAAGGAAATGGGAGGGAAAAAGGAGAACTGACCAGCAGCAGCATGCAATAATATGTGAGGGAAGCTGCCAAAGTGACAGTGGTCACAGCAACAGCCCATCCACTGGTCTTGAATACATAAGGCAAGCCCAACACGCCTGCTCCAACAATGGAGATGAAGATGTTGCCTGCAGTGCGCAGCTCTGAAGCTGTGCCTCTTCCAGTGTGTCCCAGCAAAGGGGTAACATCATCTGGAACTCCGCCTCCGGTCATGCTTCAAAAAGTTCTGTTCTTCATGCCCAAATTTGATCACCCCAGAATCCAGATTGATGTCAACATGAATGGAGGTTGCAAATCGAAGGTGTGTTGATGGCTGATCAAGTCTCCATTCCACCCAATTGTATGTATGCATGCATGAATACTATCTTGATTCTGTGCTCACCCCAAATTGAGACACTTGACCCTAAACCCATTGGCATGAATCACAGCCTAAGTCTGTGCTTGCCCTCAATGGAGACACTATAATGCAGAGCAGCAGCCAAGAGACTGAAACGTAAAAAAACCCACTGGCACCCAAATCACAGCCTGTTTCATGTGTGATTCAGACCGGAGTCTTTCAAAATTCTTCGCCCAAAATGGATTTCTGAGCATGATATATAACTACATTCATAAAAAAAACCTCAGATGAGCTAGAAATCGCAATCACAAAATTGGCTAGCATCTGTGTCAAAAGCGGCAACAATTTGTTTGTCTCTGGTGTTAGGTTTTAACAAAACATTACCTGATGTGAAACTCACTGCAAATTGATGGTCACAACCCACTGACTGCTTCGGGTATCCTCCAGTTGGATGGGGTTAAAGAGTGCAAGGATATCTTCTGCTCTTGCTTGGCAAACAAATGATGAAATCCTTTAATGAGATCTTCAGAACCCTTGTAAAAACTACTTGCTGAGTTCAAATCACATACTCTCAACCCCGCACCATCCCCAAAATACGACCCAAAAAAATCAAAATTCAAACTCCTTTAACCCTCCTAGACTCCAATGCAAGAATCAACAAAAAGCCAAAAATCACCAGAGTTGACGTAGAAAGAAGACAAAATCATAACATACTCATAAGACCCAAAAAAGCAATCATGCAGTTTTCTGCCCCCCAGAATTACTACAAATCTTCTGCAAAAACCCAAACAACAGATTACACGAAAAAAAAAACAAAGAGCAATGCAAATGTACCACTTTCTTCTACTAAGTGACAACCATTCTCATCACCCACTCACCTAGGGCCTTCTAAGCTGACAAATCCAAGCAGACCCACCAGAGCAACAACAACTGCTGGTGCTGGTGCTGTTACTTCTACATATTCTAAAACCAACATGTGTATGAACTGGTGGCAAGTGACGAGTACAATTGAAAAATGGAACTGGGAGCAAACCAGATTCACTGCTAGTGCAAGTGCGTACTTCAATGAGTTACAGAAATGGGGTATGCTCATAGAGGAACCATTCAGCAGGTGAGCCTGTTGCTTTTGCATTGGAAGAAAATTTGGTTCTTTGGGTGTGATCAAAGGCCATGTGTCCCACCCATCATGTCAGGTTTTGTTGTTTTGTGCATGTGTTTTTGCCCCACAAAAGCCTCCTCGATAACCACTCAACATGTGTCATTTTGTCTTCTAACGTATGGATAAGAACTCCATCAGAAGCTTTTCTCTCTCTCTCTCTCTCTCTCTCTCTCTCTCTCTTTCTTTCTTTCATTCTTCTTTTCTCCATTTGAAGTTTAAATTTTTTTTCTTTTTTAGAAAATGAAGATTTGAAATAGAGCAAGTGAGGGAGGAAATCAAGGAATCCCAAATTGTTAGCAGGTGAAAGAATTAGGTATATAAAAATAAATAGTAACTTATTATGTGCCAAGATTTGCTGAACATGTGTGAGTGAATCCATGGGGAAGTAATTATTTTTGCTGCTATATTTGCTTGATTTCTCTTTGAGCTGGAGGGGGGGAATTTTTAAAAAATTAACATAAATAAATAAATAAATAAATATATATATATAATCCTTATCCTTAGGGTTGACACACACTTTTTTTTGCTTTTAATTAATGGTTTCTAAATTATGGATGGGCTTATTGGGTTTACCATTTGGGTGTAGTTCTTTTGCATTCCCATAATGCAAACCAAATTCTTACAAGCATTGTCCAGTTCTTGGTTTTCAAGAAGAAAACCAAAAAACCCAAAACCTTAAACCCTACACCAAAAAAGGGTTTTTAGTTTTCAGTTAATTGCATCTTACAAGGACCTGAGTGCAGGTTCAGCCCACAAGTGCATGCACCTGCTTCAGAATGCAGGTGCATGCACCTGGCTTACCAAACTGTGAACTATATTGTCTTGGGGCTTGTTGTAAGTACAAAGTGAGTTCAAAGTGGAAACATTTGGTAGGCTAATTGAAAGTCTTTTCTCCCTTTGTTTGTTTGTTTGAAGTGGCAAACATGATATAAATAAAGCAAGTCAAGCATGAAATCGGTAGATTTTAACCTAATGGGGTGTGTATTTGTTACTTCTATTAATTACACTAGTGGGTACCCGTGACCTTCGGACACTGTGAAGTTTTTTATTAATTAGACTAGTGGGTGTTCTTTGGAGCAAAAGTTGCCGAGCTCCGTCACACACAGTCCGGACCGGACTCGGCCCGGCACCCCGTTCTTGACGTCGGCTATCCCGGGTCTCCGTTCCGCGCTAGAATGTCGTAACCTAATTTCCTCCAATAGCTTTGCCCACAGACTGGGAACAAGAAATTCCGCCCTCCGATTAGTGCCGGGCCCGGTCGGCCTGAAACCCGAGCTCCGTCAGGGACGTAGTGAATTTATATATAAGATGGGGTGGCTCCCAAGTTCTTCTATTTATGAATTTATTAAAACAACAACCCATTTTGATTGGCCTATATATAAATAAATAAATAACCCTCAAACTTTGAAAACCTGCAAATTTAGAAGTTTTTATGTGAAGATGTAGTACCTCCCCCTTTGGACCATCTCTATAAGTGATGATGAGAAGGGAAGAACTTTGGGCAAACCATATGGGACAAAAGTGTGGTGCTATTGGGAACACCCTTGGGCAATGCATTGAGAAGTTGGGGAATGTCATTGGGAACGTATGAGAACACACTTGGAGCATGTTGAGAACACAAAAATTCTATGCTCGCTCACTCCCTCACTCACTCACACACACCCGCCACTCCCCCCCCCCCCCAACGGAAAAAAGGCGGGCCCCTCGTGGGGGCCTTGTTCATTTGCCCCTTTGGTCCCTACAAAATCCTAT
>Ga0116229_10000843_pt1 | contig 44884 bp, 33 predicted proteins | sample S1TSphgellanicum_3_FD_87313 | JGI IMG/M metagenome (GOLD analysis project Ga0116229, IMG submission 87313) | Host-associated microbial communities from peat moss isolated from Minnesota, USA - S1T2_Fc - Sphagnum magellanicum MG | ecosystem: Host-associated > Plants > Peat moss > Unclassified... | reverse complement strand
TGTCCGTCCCAATTAAGGGGATGGATGAAATGTCCGTCCGGCTTGATGACGGGACGGATTTTGGGGAAGCTTTTTTTCTTTTAGCTACTGTTCGTCCCAATTAAGGGGATGGATGAAATGTCCGTCCGGCTGGATGATCACAAAATAATAATAAAAACAGAAAACAAATAAAAATAAAAAAATAAAAAAGTTAAAAGTTTCTAAAAAAAATTAAAACGCTAACCAAGTTTAAAGAAATCGAGGAACTTCACAGTGGCCAAAGGTCATGGGCACCCACTAGTATGAATGAAAGAAGTAGAGTGACAAACAAGGCGAGAAATATATATATATAATTTTTTTAGTCATTTATTTTGACCTTTTTTTATTTCAAAGTTTATTAAACTTGAGAAAAAAATTGATCATTTGTCCAAAGATTCTAAAATCATTTGTAAGGTTTGTCCTCATTTTATGTCTTGCATATGGTAAGTTGTCCCTAGTTTTGTATGTTGTCCTAGGTTTAACGTACCATTCGGTTATGATTTTTGACATTTCTTATTGATTTTTATGTACAAAGGCCTGACATAGATAATCTTTTTCTCACAAGACCCAAGCATGACCCTGCCCTAAACTATGCTTCAAGCAAGGAAACTTCAAGAATATCTTCAACAAAACAAATGTTAAGGCTTTCTATTGACACCAAAGTAATGTTACTTATCCATAAGCAATTTTCAAGTTGCCTACATCCATACAAGGTTCGTCTGGCAAAAAAAATAAAATCCTTTCTACACACTTATCCATGTTTGCATTAAGGGCCAATCCCTTCATTGCAACTTTTTCTTTTCTTTTTTGAAGTATGTTGAAACATCCTACAAATAGGTCTTGCCTCACTTAACCCCATCCCATCATAACCATAAACATATTGTTAGTGGGGAAGTGAAGAAAACAAGGTTTTTTAAACAGTCCCAACTTGTTATTGATGTCATACAAGATGCAAAAATAGACTCAAAATATTTTACATAAGTCAGAATGGAACCAATGTTCAAACTAGAGTATTGTTCCAAAGAAGAAAACATTGATTTTTGCTACAATACCCCCTTGACATACCTTTTTTGAAGCTACCACAACTACACAACAAAGCAACTACACCTTAACTTTGCCCTTGAACTTACACCGTTGTATGCTAGACTATTCTTTCTTTTCAATGCTTTGGAACTTGTGCTTTGCAACCTATGCTTCACATTATGCTATCCAACACCAAATTTTGGAAAGAAAAAACTTTACGAGTAGGCAATTTGCATATTGCTCTTTGGTAAGTTCTACCTTACCTATGTTTTTAAAGCATTTGCTACTCCTTTTTTTTCTGAACCTTGTGGCAATAGTAAAATTAATGTATGCCCTTATTTAATGTGCCCATAATTCTTTTTGAGAAATTACAATGTTGTCATTCTTCAAAAATTCAACCACTTCCTTGTTTCTTTCTCCCCAAAATTTATTACCCTATGTTGTCACTCTCAAGTTTTATCTTGATTCTCAAATAGTCACTGTCTTGAATTTCTAGCCATCCAAATCTAGACTAGATGGATTAGGTTTGATGGTCCATGAGTGGATGAAAACTTTCTTCATTTCACTCCTTATATATGTTCTTTTTGGGCAACAACATATCCAACCCAAAAGTGTTTGTCTTGATGGGCAATCACCAATTTCTTTTGTCTCTGAAATATGAAGCCCATGCTTCCATCTTTTTCTTTTTCTTTCTCATGTAGAATTCCTATTCGGTGTATGGGTAATCCATTAAATGTTTGTATTTTAAACCTTCAATGAAAATATCATTTAGTGTGATCTTTTGAAAGGTATAAATAACATATTATGGTGAACATATGATGTGTCTATATGTGTGTACATTAGATGTATAATATTTCATAGTGTATTTTTGGGGCCTTTATATATATAATCTGGTATGCATTGTCAAGTGTATCCATTTCCCTTCTTTGTTAAAGAGGGAATTTTATGCTCTATTATTGGCCATGTTTTGAAAGAAAGAAAAAAAAAAGGGGGAAAAAAAAAACAAAACAAAGATGGAGAAAAAAACTTGAAAGACAATGAAATGAAATGAGAATGAGATGTGGAGATAAACCTTAAATTAAGTCATGAACTTTAATTGCTTTGTTAATTTTTATTCGTCTTATTTTTAATCCATGGTTTTCATATTTGGTTTCCAATACTTCCCATACATGTTTTATATGTATTTGCCTTATCCATATATGAAAAATATTTGAAATCGATTTTATTGAAAAAATATTCTAACTTGTTTTTCTTGGTAAAAATGTATTTGATTCAATTTGAACCCCTAAATTGTGAACCTTGTGAGGAAAAAAATTAACCTTAAAATTTGTGAAACTCTAACCTTAAATTCATGAAACTATAAACCTTTAAATTCATTACACTTTACACCTTAAACCTTAAACCCCTAAACCCTACATTGAAAACCCTAAACCTTAGTATTTTATTCCAAAACTAAAAACCTTAAACCCCAAACCCTTAAACTTGAACCGCTAAGTTGTAAACCTTATAAAACAAATTTAACCCTAAAATTCATGAGACTATAAACCTTAAAATTGATGAAACTTTCAGCCTTAAAATTCATTACATTCTAAATCCAAAACCCTATAATTACATTTTAAAATTAAAAACCCTAAATGGGTGAACATCATTTAAGGTGTATCACACATGATGAAAAAGGCCTAGTCCTTACTACAATTCTTTTTTACCCTATAATTTGATCCCCATAGAAAATAATGAGTCAAAAGTTATTAAATTTTTTAGAAAGATTATATACTAGATCATTACAATTCTAGATTCCATCATAATCACCCATAAATGTGTTTTTACATGGTAAAAAAAAATCTAGGTAAAAAAGACAAAAAATGGTGACAATGTGACAAGATTTTGGTACACCTCAAAAAATTTAGACCCAAACCTTAAACCCTTAAACTTGAACCCCTAAGTTGTAAACTTTATAAGGAAAAATTTAACCCTAAAATTCATAATACTATAAACCTTTAAATTCTTGAGATTCTAAACCTTTACATTCATGAGACTCTCAACCTTAAAATTCATGAATCTCTCAACCCTAAAATTCATTACACTCTAAACCTTAAACTTAAACCCTAAATCTTAAACTCAAAATCTTAAATCTTAAAATCTTAAACCCTAAACCCTAAACTCAAAACCTTAAACCCTAAACCCTAAACTCAAAACCTTAAACCCCAATAAATAATGTTAAACCATAAACTCAAAAACTTAAAACCTTAAACCCCAATAAATAATGTTAAACCATAAACTCAAAAACTTTAAACTTTAAACCCTAACATTCAAAATCCTAAACCTTAATATTTTGTTCTAAAATTGCAAACCCTAACACTCAAAACCTTAAACTTTAAACCTTAAACCCTAATATTCTATTCTAAAATTGAAAACCCTAACATTCAAAACCTTAAACTTTAAACCCTAAACCCTAATATTCTATTCTAAAATTGAAAACCCTAACATTCAAAACCTTAAACTTTAAACCCTAAACCCTAATATTCTATTCTAAAATTGAAAACCTAAGCATCTAAACTTTAAACCCCTAAAACCCTAAACCCTACATTGAAAACCCTTAGACCCTCCATTGAAAACCCCAAACCTTAAATTTTAAACCTTAGTAATTAACTTAAAAACTTAAACCTTAAACCTTGAACCTTGCTACTGAATTCTAAACCATAAACACTTGAATTATAAAATTCCCTCAAATTCAATTCGAAACCTTAAACCTTAAACCCGAACATTCTAAATTGAAAGCCTTAAACCCCTAAACCTTAAATTGAAAACCCTGAACCATTAACCCTATTATTCTATTCTAAAATTGAAATCATAAAACCCTAAACCCTAAACTCTAAAGCCAAACCTTAAACTTTAGACCCCTAAACCCTTCATCGAAAACCCTAGACCATAAACCTTAATATTCAATTCTAAAACTTGAACCCTAAACCCTAGTATTCAATTCTAAAACTTAAACCTTGAACCGTGAACCTTACTATTAAATTATAAACCATAAACACTTGAATTGAAAGCTCCCTTGAATTCAACTTGAAACTTGTAACTTGAAACCTTAACCTCAAAAACCCTAAACCCTAATATTCAATTCTAAAACTTAAACCTTGAACCTTGAACCTTATTATTGAATTCTAAACCATAAAAACTTGAATCATAAAGTTCCCTTGAATTCAACTTGAAACCTTAAACCTTGACCTCAAAACCTTAAACCCTAAACTAAAAACCTTAAACCCCTAAACTTTAAAACCTCAAAATTGCAAACCTTGAACTTTAAAGTCATGAACCTTAACATTAAATTGTAAACCTTAATTTTTTAACTCTAAACATTAAACCTTAAACCGCACATTTTGAATAATTTTGGGGAATTCTTTCTTTATTTTCATCTAACAAACTTTTGAGAAACACATAAAATGGGTTTTGCACACAAATGTTTTCACATAAAAATATTAATTATCAAAAGATATTAATTTATGAATAATTTTGTTACTTTTCACAAATTTATGCTCATTTGAATGAAAAACTTTATTGAAATATTTCTTGTGAAAACATATGAGTGGGACTTTTCATACGGAACTAAAATGATACAATTAATTCATATTCAATATACATAATTAGTAGAAAAACAAGTTTTTCTTACCAAGAATCTCAAATTTTGACTAAAATTTTAAAATTATTATTGATTTGTTTTAAATAATATTAATATAACAAAATCCACACATCTTTGTCATCAATCCATCATCACTAGTAGTGCAAAGCAATGGTGCGGAGCTCAAGTTCAATATATATTAGTAGAAAAACATGTTTCTTTGACCAAAAACTTTTGTTAAAGAAAACCCTTTTTAAATAGCCATAAACCTTAAACCCCTAATCTTGTGACATATGTCTTTTGTGAATTAAGAAGACTTAATCATATATCTATTTACTTGATAGGTAGGTATGTACCTATCTACTTAGTTGGTAATAGGTGTAACATATTTAATAGCGATAGTAGGTAGTAGGCACATAGCTAAAATTGGTACCTACTTACAAGGATAGGTACAAGTTCCCTACCTCTTATTTACATACTATAAATAGGCTAGTAAGGAGGTACATACCTTGTTGTGGATTCCTAAGTTGGCGCCAACAATTATTGTTGTCACCATACTTACAACACAAATAGGACATGGTGGCCATTAGGGGTTAACTTAGAAAAGAGAGGAAGCCTTGGATAATTTAATATGTGCATCTTATAGCAATCCTACAACTTGAACCATGTGACTAGGTAAAACCATGGTAAAGTAGACATAAAAAGTAATCTATTCCAAATTCAATTTAAAAAAAGAACAAGCTATATCATGAACATTTTTAAAATGCTAGTACTATTTTTAAAATTATGGATATACATTTACAAGACTTTCTCATTCTTTTCTACAAATGTTAAAAGATATAAAAAGTCCCACAATTTGTGAGAATTCAAAGGAAACACTTGATTTGTCATAATCTAACCAAATTCATGTCTAAATGTTATTTCCTAACAAAATATTACATGGGGTCCCCCCAACTACAAGATTGAAGCCCTCATACCTCTTCATCGAGTTAAGGAGCAAGTCTCCTCGTTTGAGAACTTGCACGTTATTATAATATTTGACTTAGATCTCTACTCTTTTTGTTAGCATCACCAAGCCATTATGCAATGACAAGTACCTTCATTCATTTACCCATTAACCACCATTTGGACCTTGATGCCAAACTTATAGAAGACAATTTTGTGCACCCCTTATGCTTGAGAAGAGTAACAATATTTTGATCTCTGTTGGATAAAATGCCTTCAACACAAAAAAACGAAATGCAACAATATGCATAGAAAAATTGTTTCCCAATGCTAGTGCCTAATTTTTAGCATCAAGGAACAAATTTTTTGTGCATATTGTTGCATTCCTTTTTTTTGAGTTGAAAACATTAGTGTTGATACATATTTAGATATATATACACACAACATACTATATATATATAAACAAACAAACATATATATAGACATATACAAACCATTTAATAATGCAAATAATTTGGTTTTTATTTTTATTTTTTATAAACTAAAAACACAATCACAATTTATGTCCATTCCTAAATGAAAAGTCATAATTATTGTCATAATCAATATTAATTTCATTTCAAACATATACGATCCATTTCTCTGTTTCACAAAAATAAGAAATGCAAAGTTTTGCATCATTAAATACATAAACCCTATAGTCAAAAAACATTAAAAGTAAAAGCCAATTAACTAAATAAACCAAGTCTACTACATATTTTAGTTTGAAATTCATATATGAATTATGTTTTTAAGAAAATTAAAAACACACAAACTCATTCTCACATGAAGAAAAATACACACCCACACAAACAAAAGTAAACACTTACACACAAAAATACACACCCACACAAACAAAAATAAACACTTACACACAAAAATACACACCCTCACAAAAAAAACACACGCCCATATCTAAACAAATATTATCTTGAAAATTCTCATATGGACCAAACACCAAAATATTTATGATGTACATGTCATGACCTGCAATTTTATGTATTCTTTTCAACACACACTTACGTACTTAATAAATAATTTATTTTACCCCTATAAACAATAAAAAATGCAAACAAATCCACATACATCCACATACATATATATGCATACAAGCATACCTATATATACACACATATACATACATACATACATACATACATAAATAATGTATATATTATATCAAACCTTCAATAAGAGTGTACATATGGATATGTCTCTATATACTTGGATGTCATATACTCAAATTAAAGTTTATTATTTAATATTTCATAAAGAAATATTTGTCAATGATTAATTAATTATTAATTACTATGTAACATACTTAATTACTATGAAATAATTAGTTAAACTAAATTGGCATCTATTCATATGAATTCATTAATCAAATTTAAGAATTATTTTCTAAATTAATTCAAGAATGTAAAAAATCAGATAATTAATTATCTAAATTAAATAACTGAATAATTGTCTGAATTTTATTACACAATTCAAATAATCATTCTAAATAATTAGTTCACTTATTCTTCTAGTATTTTAATTCCTACCTAACTATTTACCTACTTATGGCTATGTATTGACCTACCTAGGTACTTATATATTTGTTCCAAAATTATATCAATATGCCACGTGGCAACCCTATGGGTGAACATATTCATAGAATATGTTCAATACTTGATAAGCACTAAAATATATATTTTTCCAATATAGATGACATTTTTTAAAAGGGCCAAAATTTGTTAAATTTTGAGGGAACAACATTCAAATTGCCAAATTTTGTAGAAAAATGGGAAAAAAGGCCATTTCTTGTGAGAAAATGTAGAACACTTGACAATTTCTTGCATAATCATACATAATATGTAGCAAAATCTATCTAAACCATTCTTTTGAAAATTTCCAATTTTCGATGTCACAAATTTTATTTTTTGGAATTTCCATGTATTGGGGTTGAAGTTGTAGTTAAAACATAAATTTATAAGTGGCATTCCAATGTATTATTGTTCCATCATTATTTTGAGAGTGGAGACTCCACTCTCAATTATCACCCTTATTGTTACAAGAAAGGCAAGGGTCTTATAGAAACAACATTCCATAATGTTTTCTTGCAATGACAAAAATTTCTTAGGTAAACATTCAAGGTTGGCTTTAATGTGCACTACAAGAGCAAAAATGCAAGTTGAAGACAATGATATACAACAAAAGCATGTAGATTATTCTACCATTCGACAACTATTGCTTCTCCAAAATATGTTACAAGGGAAGCGAAATAGTGATTTCGTCCCTCCACCTGATCAAAAAGGTTTCAAAAGTTGTTCGGCACACCAGAACATCGAACATTTGTGTTTTTAGGAATTAGGTTCCACATTTGACCTCGTTCTACCTTGCTAGTTTTCATCATATTTTTAATTTGCAACTTGATATTCATCTTTTTTTCTATTCCATCTTGTATGTCTTTTGTTAGTGATCATGCACCTTCAATTCTTTTGTTGAACATTGTAATCATCTTGCCATTTTCCTCAACGAAAATGTTCTCAACAGGTAGGGGTCACCGAACTATTGCATGTGTGGAATAGAATGCTCGTTTTGCTTAAACCCAACAATAGGGAATGCGCATAACATTACACTCCTCTAAATACATCTCCTTGTTTTTTTCAAATTTTGCATCAATCTCCTTTTGAGATCACGAATATTAATAAGTGGTTCAACCTAATTGTCATTATGTTCAACTGTTCAATTCAACCCAATGAAAACCTTTCAATTAAATTGCAATGGATTAGGGTTTAGGGATTCGGGCTATTACATTGTTTTTGTGTGCAATTGCATCCTACAATAGTCTCTAAGCTTCAGAAAACATCATCATTTAAGATAATTGAATGTGGCACAGATATTAACATTCTAAAATTAGATTGGATTTCATAAAAACCTTAATAATATTTTTAAATGACTGTTTGGTTTCTAGAATCAGGATGTCACCTAAAAGTTGTGGCAACAATTCAAAGGAACAGATTGGACAACTCCACCTTTAGGAAAAAATAATTCAAAATATGCAAGGTACAAATTTAAAAAGTCTTGTTCATGAAGGTCCGATAGACAATACATGGTTCAAAATCTTCAAAATTGGGGAACAACTTCAAATGGACTTCTCATCTATTATTCAAAAATGATAACCTACTTACATTGAAGTATGTGCTTTTGGAATTCACCACCACCACTTAAATAGTCACATTTTTTCTTATTGTTGGATACTTTGTTTTTTGAACTTTTATCATATTCAACTATGAATTTTACAGTGTGATTTAGAATCTCATGAAGCTTGTCTCTCCTAATCCAAACAAACAAGACCACTTACTACTATACAAGGAATACATTATGAGTGTCGTTTAATTATATTTATTTGAAATATGTAAATTAGAAATTGAAAATTTAGTTGTAACATAATTTACATGATTATATCTATAGTAGGCACTGCACATACGATATTACAAGATCATTTTGTTAAGTTCCTTGAATCAACATGCATTAGTGCACAATGAAGGAATGTATATAAATAGGGTCAAGACCCTTTTCCTAACTAAAGAGGTGAAAATATATTATTTATGTTTTTCTTTTTTTTATTTTAAAAATTTTCTTTTTTTCTCATGTTTGTCCTCAACAATTGGGCTCCATGTTGAAAGATGAAAAAATGCTTAGTGGCCACTAATCATTTTTTCGATTTAGAAAAATGAAAAAAAAAATGGTAGCTGCTAAGCATTTTTTCCATTTTGAGAATTGAAAAAACACCTGGTGGCCATCATTTTTTTTTCATCATTAATAGTAGAAAAAATTCCTAATGGCCGCTAGGCATTTTTTCATCTTTCTAAGTGGGGGAAAACATTTGGCAGTTGCTAGGCATTTTTTCGCTTTTAACTGATGTAAGAATGCCTAGCAGTCACCAGACATTTGTATAGTGTAGGAAGATGTAAAACCTCATGGCAGTCACCAAGAGTTTTTTTTGCATAAACATATGAAATATTCCCTAGTGGCTATCAATCGTCCTTTTTGCACAGAACAATGAGAAAACTCTTGTCCTCCTACATGGAAGACATGTTGTCACCTTTCTGCACGAAAAAAACACGTAGCTATCTGATATGTTTTCAGTGAATCAACGAGGTGGAAGCCATTCGGAGTGGGGAATTTGACTTGAGGGACAATCCTTGCACTTTCCTAATATAAATGTTAAAATTGTTTGGGCACAAATCAGGCACTTGGCTTATGTTTAAAAGTTTGATTTCAATTTCATGTTCTTTCAGGTTTTCCCAAAATATGGTTGACATAACCATATTTGGGAGTAGCATTAGCATTTGGAATTTGTGAAATAATGAAAGGGTGATGATAGGAAGTGGAACTTGTAGAGATCCATTTCTTATTATGAAATATGATGCTTCAAGGGGAGAGACTTGCATAGTGGTTTTAATTGAAACTATGTTTGAATCCTTTGAAGATCGTAAACTTTTTATTTTGATGCTAGCTGTTAGATATTTTGGGTTAGCCATTGGAATGGAAATATTTTGGCCTTTTAAGGATTTATCCTTGGATGACGCAATGACTACCACAGGGTTACAACAATGTTATGTTTCCATGGATGGTTGTAATGATCTAGGGAAGAAAATATTTTCATGCCTTGACAAGGATTTGCTTGAAGCCATTTTTGAGAATGTTGACAAAGTTGAGGAATCCGGAGACATGGGAGATGGTTTTTGTGACAAGGAAATTAATTCAGAAATGAATTATACCTCTGATGAGTGTGTGAAATGCTTCACTGGGGGGTCTAGATTTGATTATAACAATGAATAAGGAAGTGAAGATGAAACTACGACAAGATATGATGATAGAGAAAATGAAGATATTTTAAAAGAAAATTGGGAGCAAGAGGAGCAAGCAAATAGGCAATGAGATGAGGACAAACATGGTGAAGGATATGTGGACAATAAGGGTGCGGGTAATTCAAATATTGTAGGAAGATGTAGGTTTCAATAGAGAGGAGTTGAATGCAATCTTTTAGATGATGATGGCGTTATCACTGCAAAAGGTCGGATTATAACTTGCGACCTTATGGAGTTCTTGATGATAAGCTTGGTGAGGATCATGTTGGGTTGTGTATTTTCTATTGTCCTAGTATTGTGTCAACAGTCACGACAATTTGGAAATGGCCATTATCTTTAATTATTTTTTATGGTTATTCTCTACAATGGCATCTTGTGATGCATAATGAAGGCCATGTTCTAGATGCTAATGAAATGGGAATAGTTGGAGTGAAGAAAAAACAATATATTTTTCATAAGAGGAAATGAGGCTCATGTGATTATGAAGGTGCAACTTCTAAGATTGAGAAGGTTTTTCCTAAGGAGTATGTGCAAAATGTGAATGTGTTGATGTGTTGTGGGATGAATTGTTGCCAACATTTCCCTTGTGAAAAGACATTGTTCTTGAGGCAAGAGTTTTGGAGCTTGTCATTTGAGGACTAGAGAGCCTATGGATAAAATATTCCAAAAAGGTTGCATATGAAAGGAAACATCATGCAATGAAAATGCAAGGTGTGGATATTTGCGAAACTATTTGGTAAATATCGTTGGTGTATCCATGTCAACATATATGTTGTATAAATCTACTAGCAAATGAGGTTGTTGATTTCTACCACATGGTAATAAGGGTACACATAAGTTACAAATGTGAACAAAAGAATTGGAATCAAATGTTCAATCACTGATCAACTTGTTTGTGGGTACATTGTTGCATCAAATGAAGGGCATTGGAAATGGTAGACAAGATGTGCAACATTTATTGCCTAAATCTTGGAAGAGTTTTCAAAAGCGAAGCGATCAAATAATTGAATTGATGGATTCTCATTTGGATTGGTTGTGATTGCATATTTGGAGACATTCGGTTGTTTGGGCATCCATTTTCTTAAAGCTTAATTCGATTTAAGCTCTTGTTTACGTTGTTACAAATAAGCAAGGAGTTAAACATTGGAGGTATTTCGCAATCTACTATGAGTTAATTGAGGAAAAGACACCATTTAAATGTAGATGTGTGAAAACAAAAGCTAGTTTTCTCAAAATGTTCTATTTGTAAATCTCGCAAAGATTTAATATCCAAATTGGGAAAGCATAGCAATGATGTAATTGGATATGAAGTGAAGCTAAGAAAAAACATCTTGCACTAAAAGTCATGTAGAAATTTATATCATACATGGAAAACAAAATCTATTTGATCAAAGGAAGAATTCCTATGCGTTATCCATGACAAAATGGATCATGTGAAAATTGTTCTTCCAAGGCTCCAAGTGTGAAACATAATTATTTTTGATCTTAGAAAATTGCTTATTATTCTTACAAGTATAATAGCCCATGGACACATGGATGAAAGATATGTTCAATATTCGAATGAGTTGTGGCCAAACAATCCAATTTCACAATTGGCTTTTTGTTGCAACTCTTTTGCACTTTAAAAGTAACCTTGGTGTTAAAGTCAAAACTATTGTTTAAAGAACCCCCACATAACTCATTCTTTATGCTTCTTTTGCAAGGAAAATCATGTTGTGTACATGATTTATGCACATTAAAAAATGTTTTTGGTACAAAGCCATTGTCAAAAAATTTGTTGTTCCAAATGGATAACTACATGAAAGACAACAAAAATTGGCATTTTTTGGCATTTCTTTCATTGTTAAATGTGAAGGATGTGTTTGAAGAAGTGAAATTGGGATTTCTTGTCGTTGGCCATACACATGAAGATATTGACAAATGTTTTGGGTATCTATCAAAAAAATTAAGAGAACAAAAATTATGTTTTGGCTAATTTGATGTTTGGCGTTCATGGTTTCCTATGAACGATCATTTATTCCTTAGTTTATTCAAGAGATTCCATATTTTAAATCTTGGGTAGTAGGTTGTTTGAAGGATGGCTTTGAGACTTTGGTAGGGCACACTGATATGCATTTTTTGAGATTTTTTGTTGATTCATCGAGCTGGCCTTGGATGTAATACAAAGTTTCTCCCATAGATCCTATTTGGAGTCTTGCAAATGCGCCTTTAATTAGAATGTGGAAACCTAATCCTAATGGGTCACCAAATTTGCTTATGAATGTCCCTAGCCTTGCTCCTTACTGCGCCATTTGGGACATTGATCCTTTGAAATTTGTTGAAAGACAAAAGCTCATTAGTGTTGAACTATCCAAATATGTGGATTTTTGGAAGGTGAGCATTGCACAAAGTGCAACTTATGAATGAAGATGAAGCCATATGTTGAGTATTGAGAAGATATTTTGTTACACTTGTTTAGACCTTTACCCCATCAAAATGCCACCCTTTTGGATTGTGTTTGCCTTTTAAGCAATTGGAAATCTAACTACTTTAAGGCTTTGTTGTCAACCACTGTTGTTGGTGTTGATATAGAAGACCCAATACTATGCCCTTATTGTGGGCCAAAAAAATGAGGCTTTCAATTGCATACACCCCATTTAAAGATTTTAATGGTGGGGATTTTGTTCTTGTCAAACTTCATGATCTTTGGCCTTGTTCCTATTTGGATGGGAATAACAAAATGTGATGTTGTGAAAGATGAGGAAAATGCATTTTTCAAAGTGGTGAGGGTTCAATGGTGGTTTCTTATGAAAAAATGCACAAATATCGATGAACGACATCTATATCAAGATTGCTGGAATCGAAAGTGGAAATGTAATTTTGCAAATCCAGAATAGTGGCTTGACATTTCATCTGTTTAAAAAAAATATCAAACAAGAATCAAATTTCTATTCTTGCTACTTGTTTTAGTAGGGCTAAAGTAAATCTTAATGTTGCAAGTGCATTTAACAATGTGTGAAGGATGTTTTGGACATGGATGAAATTGTGTTTCTAATTTTTCAGAGCCTTTTATATGATTAAATTCATTTCAATGTTTTTTAATCAATTTATTCATGGTACGAAATTATTCTTGTCTATTCTTGGACATTATTGATCAATAATCTTTTAAAATTTGTTACATTTGAACCCTAATCCTTAGTGGCCACTAGGCATCCTTTTTTTTCATTCTTGGCATATATAACCTTGAATTTATTAATGATTGTGATATGTTTTTGTATTTGATGAGGTGTATTGTTTAATCAATTTGTTCATCACAAAAAAATTTGTGTACATTCTTGGATAGTCATAATCAATGATCTTTGTTGTTACACCTTAACCTTAATCCTTAATGGTCACCACTCTTGTATTTATTGTTTTTTGGCATTAAATTTAAATGTATTATGAATGTTTTTATTTTTGGGTTCTTTTGTTTTTGATGTGGCATATTTTAAAGCAATGCTTTGGTCCTAGAAAATTATATGTGTATATCTTTAAACAATCATGGTCAATGATTTTATTTATTTATACCTTAACCCTCATCCTTGGTGGCTATTTATTGTCTATTTTTTCTTTCATGGCATAAAGTCCGAAAATTAATTTTAAAATTATTTATCATAAAAAATTGTTTGTGTATATTCTTAGATAGTCGTTATCAATAATTTTATATTTCAACCTTAACCCTAATCCCTAATGGCCACTAGGTGTTTATTTTTTTCTTTCATGCCATTGAACTACTTGGAATTATTAATGAAATTTTTGTTATTGTATGAACAACAACTTTGGATCCATAAACATTATTGTGATTTACGAATTGGTTCATGTTGTGATTAGTTCTTTGTAATTTAGTAAATAAAATTTCTATTTTTCATGGATAGGAGCATAATTCGACTTCCAATTTTGATGATGAATAACCTATAATTTCCACTTGGTGGGCACAAGGCAAAAAAAATCTTTTGAGACAAAAAATTGTTTACATAGGTGTTATATTTTTGAATGATTCATGTTTTTACTTGAATATAAGGTTACATTTGTTGTATTTGGTGGCCACTAGGTAGAGTTCATACCATTGACCAAATTGGGTAAAATTATAAATTAACAATTTAGTCCTAAATTAATTAAATTAAAAAAAAATCACCATTGAAAAAACAAGTCTATTAATTATGGGCAACTTTCAAATTTTCATGTTTTTAGAAAATTTGATCAAGCTATCATGCTTCATTGATGATAAAAATTATAGGGTAGTAAAAAGGGATCAATATGGGGTTGGTGAAAAAAAGATTTGTTCCATTCAAACTTGGGATGAGAGAAAAAAAATGATAAAAAATACACATTCATTTGGCATCTACACAATCAAAAAAAGGTAACCTTTTGTGATATTTTTGCAAAATTTTACTACTTGAAATTATCATCTTTTCCGTAGTGCAAAACTATTGAACATAGAAAACATATATACATGAAGCTAGGTTGGTTGGTCGTCATTCTTAACATAAATTACCACTATTTACATCTAGATTGATTGCTAGTAATGTAGAGTTTTGTTGTTTATGACTATACGTCACTTCTTCAAGTGACCAAATGTCAATTGACCATAAACGGTGACATGTCACAAAACTTCAAAACAACTAGTTGAAATTAATTTATTATATCAAGTGTGCAGCTAATATTTTACACCTTCCCTCACACCTTATTCTTATGTTTGCATAATTTTACAATTGACTAATTCATGTTCAAAATATTCAAACTTGAAATCACTCCAACAACTTGTTGTAGACCTTCAAACTTTGTTCTTCCCAAAGGTTTGGTGAAAAATCTACTTGTTATTGGCAACATGGAACATGCTTGATGTCAATTTCTTTTGATAATACTTTTTCACATACAAAGTGGTAGTGACATTCAATATATTTTGTTTAGGCGTGGAAAACTCGATTCTTGGCCATCTTGATGTTATTAACGATGTCACAAAAAAAGTTTTATCTATATATTCAATTTCAATTGGAAACTTTTTTAACCAAACACCCTCTTTAATGCCCTCCATTAATGTGCAGTACTCAGCTTCAGCTCAAGACAAAGCTATTATAGGATTGTCTCCTTCCACACAATGACATTGGGGAAATTCCAATTTTTAGAAGATAACCACTAGTCAACCTTCTAAGTTTTGTATCCCTAACCCAATCAGTGTCCACAAAAGCTTCTAACTTAATGTTATTCCCTTTCTTAAAGAAAATTCCATGTAAATCATGACGAACTAAATGTTTCCTTCATTGTGCCAAAATTAAAAGTTGGGTTAGTTTCGCACTTAGTCATGATTAAACTTTTTAAAAGGTTATTAATCTTCTTGTACTAGGCTCAAGAAGCTTGACGAAATCCATAGAACACTTTATTAAGTTTACAAATTAGTTGTTCATATCCAAATTTTATGAAGCCTTCAGGTTGTTTCATGTATACCTCTTCTTTTTATCATTGTTCAAAAACATTGTTTTGACATCCATATGTGAGATTTTCCAACCAAAGTGATTAATGAGAACTATCACACTTCTTATTGTGCTCCATTTGATTATTGGAGCAAAAGTTTCTTGAAAATCCAAGCCTTCCTTTTGTTCAAACCCTCTAGCAACTAGCTTAACCTTATATTTTGATGGTTTGCTTGTGGAGTCATTCTTCACCTTGAAGGTCCACTTGGCTGTTATTGGCCTCTTTCCTACAAGCAATTTAGTTAATTGCCATGTCTAGTTGTGTGAGATGGAATTCATTTCATCAACCATTGCCATTCGCCATCTATTATCCACTATTGCTTTAAAAAAAGTGGTTGGTTCCCATACACGATCAATAATTCTTACAATGAAATCATCAAACCACCTAGGCATCACGGTCGTTCATTTTAGTCATTTTGGTAGCACATTAGTTTGGTTTTGTTTTGTAGAATCATGTTGATTCTTCCATTCTTCATTTAGTTCAATTGACTTTTCTGGAGAAACCTCACGTTCTTGAAAATATTCATTCCTTCCATTAGATGATCTCCCATTAGATGATCTCCTTGGAGGAAACTCGCTCCTTTCATCAGATGATATCCCTAGAAGACTACTTCCTTCAGGTACTTCTTTTGTTGTTGCCTACGACACATTTGGGAAACCTCTAGTAGTATGTGGCCATGTTACATTACCAAAATCTCTTGGAATGTTTGGCTCTAGTGATGAAATCTTTGCCTATGATGTTTTGTGAATTCTTGGTCCAATACAAGTTTCATCAATTGTGATATCATGACTAAGAACTACTTTTTTAGTCCTTGGATTGAAGAGTTTGTATGCTTTGGTGTGAGTATCATAACCCACTAACCAACATAATTTAGATTTTGGGTCAAACTTATTCCTAGTGGAATTCAAGATCAAAGTGTGAATAACGCACCCAAAAGTTATTAAGTGTTGCAGATTCGATTTATGTACCAAAAACAACTCCTCTGGAATCTTCCTTTGATTGGTTTGAGATGGTGATCTATTCACCATGTAATTGGCGGTATTGACCACCTCTATTCACAAGTTATTGGGTAGCCCACTTTCTAACAATATGCTTCTAGCCTTTTCCACAATGGTCCAATTTTTCTTTTCAGAGACCCCATTCTACTGAGGTGTATGAGCATGAATAAAATGTTTTCTAATCCCAATATCTTGATAGTATTTTAAAAATTCATTGCTAATGTACTCCCCTCCATTGTTTGATCTAAGGATTTTTATTATTTTCCCTGTCTTTTTTTCAAGTTCATTCTTGAAGGTTTTGAATGCAAACAATGCATTAGATCTTTCTTCAAGAACTGCACCCAAGTTTTTCTATTGTAATCATTAGTACATGTGATGAAATACCTAGATCCAAAGAATGATGGAATGAGAAAGGCCCACAAATCTTTGTATGTATGAACTCCAACACCTCCTTAGCTTTTGAATGCATCTTTTGGGGAATCATCCAATGACACTACTTGCCAACCATGCATCATGTGCTTGAACATTTGTTGCTTTAGTCAATCTTGGTATCCATGTTGCCAAATTCTTAACATTCAAATTGTAAAGAGATTGGTAGTGCAAGTGCACCATCCTTTGATTCTCAAGCATAATTTGACATGCATTTCGATTTGTACACCTTCTCCTACACATGCTTCCACATGTTGTGATGTAGAACACTGAACAAAATGAACTTGAAGTCGATAAAGTCCATTCTTTTGATCCTTGACACCTTTTGCCACAATAATGTTTGGGTCCCCATTGTTTATGACCAAACATTTATTAGAATCAAATACCATAGTATTTCCTTTGTCTGCAATCATGCCAATAGACAACAATTTCTTTAAAAGACTTGGGACACAAAGCACATCAGAGATAACTTTTATTTTGCCAAAACTAGAAGATAACTTAATTTTGCATTTTCCATGCCTACCATGGATTTGGCCCCCTGCATATTTTACGTTTTGGATTTTAACATTTTTATAAAGTCTTTGAAATTACATTTATTTCCAAACACATGCTTAATAGCACCCGAGTCAAAACACCAAATGTTTACTGTATTTTTATTATTTCATGTCTCTAGATTAACCACTACAATCTCAAAAAAATCTACATTCTTTTTAGATGCATCTTCATTTAATTCTTCTTTCATTGCATTTGTAGCTTGGTCAAATTTAGATGCTTCCTCCTTTCCTTTAACTGAAGATTTGATTGGCATTTTGTTCCTTGATTATGATCTCTTGCCAAAATTCTTAGGAAATTTCTTTGGTTTAGGACAATTGTTCACCCAATGATTTGGCTTGTCGCAATTATGGCAATTGCCAAAATGCTTGGAGCTGTTGCCTATGTTTGTTTTTTTCTTCTTGAGAAATTGTTTGAACTTCAGCAACAATGTTTCTTTAGTTTTGGTATGATCAACATATAGCTCCTTTCGTTGTGCCTCTTGGAGCAATCTAGAGGTCAATTGATCAAAGTTTGGAAGAGTTTCTTGAGTGGACACTCCTTGTACAAAATTCTTGTAAGATTTTGGTAAAACATTCAATAATGTTAGTACCACATTTTCATCCTTGATAGCATCTCCTACTCCTACAATCTAGATCAAAAGACCTTTATAGTGAACAAGAAATCTAATATGCTTGTTTCATCTTGCACGGTCAATTTGTAGAACTTGTTCCTGAGCATGAGTCACCTTGCTATTCCTGTAGATTCATAGAGATCTTTTAGTATAGTCCAAAACCTCTTGGGGACTCTCAAGGTGAGAGATGTGAGGGATGACTTCATATTTGATCGAAAGATTTATGATCGCTAATGCCCTTATTCGTTGATGTGCAACACTAGTTAAATCTGGGGTCTAGTGAAACTAGATGCCATAGCACCTTATGCGTTAGAATATTCTTCATTTTGAACTTCTAGGCTCCAAAGTTGGTAGACTCCGATAGCTTGTACTAGTTAGATATTGTGTTGTTGCCTCCTAAGTTTGACATTCTCACAATCCAAATTGTAGAGTTTCCTTGGTTAAATGTTGTAGTACTATGCACCCTCATCATTTTTCTTTGTTTTGAATGTTTGGATTGAGGATTATACTTTGACTCTACTAATACAAGACTTCATGATCTAATGTCAATCTCTAGTGTTCCAAACATTGATTTGTCAACTCTAGGAACAATTGCTACTTTAGTTAACGAAGCAAAAAAAAAGTAGTGTATTACTTTTGAAGAGGACCACTTTGATACCATGCAAAATTTTACTACTTGAAGTTAATCATCTTTTCTAGAGTGCAAAACTATTGAACATAAAAAACATATATATAGGAAGCTAGGTTGGTGGGTCATTGTTCTTAACATAAATCACCACTATTTACATCTAGATTGATTGCTAGTAACGTAGAGTTTTGTTGTTTGTGACTATACGTCACTTCAAATGACCAAGCGACAATTAACTACAAACGATGACATGCCACAAAACTTCAAGACAACTAGTTAAAACTAATTTATTATATCAAGTGTGTAGCTAATTTTCTACAAGTTTTCAACATTTTGATTGTTCCCAACCCTGCCCACATTCTAGTGGATGTAGCATGGATATAGCACAAGTAGATAGCAAAACTTGGGATATTGGAGTTACTAAACCTTCGTCTTACACTACCCAAACTCTAACAAAGGTTGAAAGATACATATGTGCAACAGAGGAAGAATAACATGTCTCCTATAATGAAGGCATGTTAGAATTTGACTAGGAGAAGTCTAAGTAGGAATACTGGTGGGGCAGCCTACTAGTCACCTGTGATGTTTAAGCGTTGAGCACCTGTGCTTGTAATATAACAACTAAGATTGGTAACTAACTTCAAAGCTCTTGGCAACCATTGCATTGTAGCACACCTCCTAAATGGTTTTGCTAATGACTGAAGAACATGTCTTATAGCTAGGTTGGATTTAAAAGGAACCTCGCTGCCCGATTGATTACTTCACATAGAATCATACTAAACATGCATTTTCCTATGTGGAATAATCAAATTGAGTTTATCGGCTCTGCCATGTAAAGGGAGAGACAACAGAACTTCTTTTGGTCTCTCATTTTGAGCAATGTTCATCAGGTGTTACTCTTGAATTGTGAGTTCATTTTAAAGAACTTCATGCAACATTTCCTAATTAAAGTTTTGCTGGTTTGAACTTGCTGCAGAGCCATGTCTCATTTGCTTCCCACATTTTGAGGAAAATTCATCAGGTGTCATTCTGAAGCAGTGTTTCTGTGTTTTTTTGGTGGGTGAGTTCTCAAATTTTTCCAACTTGAAAAATATATGATTTTGATACATCCAAAGGAATTTTGTGAAAAAATGGGCCTAATTCGCCAGACTTTGAATTTTTAAATTAATAAAATCACCAGATTTCTACGACAGATTCAAGTAGTGTAGCCAAAGCGTAAAATGATTCTTTAATAAAGTTATTTTTGAATATCTGGTTTATAGCCAAATTTGTCTAAATCTTCTTTGTGATGATCGCCAGTTTGGACGTCAAACATTTGAAGAAAAAACCCTGCTCTGAAGTGCAAGTTCATTTCTAAACTTCATGAAACATTTCCTGTTTCAACTGTTGCTGGTTTTGAATTCTGAGCTTGTCATAAAGGGGCAGAGCCATTATGGGACGGGCCACTTATTATTTACACATAAAATACATTAGGCTGGATTTCAAAGGACCCCAGACTACTGAGCAGGGTTCTTTATTATTATTAGATTTGTGAGATTGAAACTTTGGCGAAATTTTCCCAAAATGAGAAAAATTGGTCGAATTTGCACTAGAAGATCAAAAGAAACCCAATTTTACAATAGGAAAATACAAAATTTGTCACAAAATAAAATTAAAGAAACATGGCTACTGAGTCCTTTCAAATAGGTAACACAGAGTGTAGCTGGATCCTTGTGTGGGGGCAATGACCACAACGGAGGAAGGTGACGCCTGCCTGTCGTAGGGATCTGCAGACGGTTCAAGGACTCAACAAGAAGGCTTTCAATTAGAAGAAGCTGGGAGACCACCATACCAACCCAATACCCATGAGTCTTTTTTCGTGTCAGAAGTTGCAACGGGTGGAGAGGATGGCACAGTAGCGAAGAAGGGGTCCAGGCGGACTGTGGACTGTGGACCTGTAATGCAGCATACGACAATCACGACTGATCTAATTTCTCTGGGGATCATGGCTAGAGTAATCCAAGGGGATGATGGCCGTCGGATCTACTAGCCGATTGATCCATCTACTACCCATTCTCTTTAAACTACTGTCACTGATCTAGAACAGATGCCATACGCTGCAAGTATTTGGATCAGGGAGCTACCATAGTTGAATAGCAGACTAATTCACCAGGTCTTTGCCAAATGATTATTTAATTTTGAAGCTTCCATTTCAACAAATATAACATTCCAGAATATGCCAAAATATTCTTCATTTTCCTTCACAAAAGAAACAAAAATATTTGAGAAAAAAAATAGTTTCTGAAAATAGTATAATTTCTATCAGCCCTGCTGTTTTGATTAACTAGGGTATTTACTATCTCACCAGTTGTTACTAAATGTAAATTAGTTGCACTGTCTCCAGAGGGGGGGAAGTGGCTAACAGTTGGGAACTTTCAAAGCTGGCAGGAGAACTACAACGAGGACAACTTCCCTCCCCCCGCCACGGCAGTACGTAACTTTGATGATCTGTTTTCGGCGGATATAATTCATGTTGCAGTCTCATTAGTACCTTTGATACTAGTAATTTAGCTAGACTAACCGGCCACTCGATTTGTCAGACAGTCTGCTGCTCTGGTTTCCTCTTACAAATCTGGCCCACTTCTTGCTGTGTAGTTCATCTCCGTTCATCTGGTGTGTTTTAATCATTTAACAGCATACTATCGAGAATCTACTACTTCAATTACATGTACAAGGTGACTGAAAACTTGCTTCTAACTTCTGGAGTCTTGTACCTCGTTGAAAGTTCATTAGTATACAAGGAATCTGAATCCAGTATTCCAATTGCTAGATGATTTATTCTGGGTCTAAGATTCCCCTACCAGATGATCTTTCCTTGGCTAAGTGATTTTCGCTGCATACTGTCACCACAGCATAAACAAAAACAATCTGCGTATAGAGGGGATTCACTCCCTATTTCTTAGGGTATTTGAAATGTTGCTCACCATTAGAGTCAGTAATATGTTTGAGTTCAAATTTTAATGTACCTGGATTTATCATACTCATTTAACAGGATCAAATTTCCAAGAGTTCTGCAATACACAACGAACATGCCAGTTTTTTTTTTTTTTGGTTTATATATGTACATGCAAAGCCAATTTCGTTTGGTTTTTCTTTCGTATGAACAAATCCCTCCTGCAGCACCCATGAATCATAATCAGGATCCCATACAATGCCAGCCCATCAACAATGTTTTGTTTTGGTGGGGGTAAATATTTTTGACTACTTGCTCTCTGCCTCACTTGACAGTCAACCAGGTTCGTCAGTATCTATCTATACCCCTGGTGCAGTAGAAATCAAAAGCTTGTTCCAGTGGACCATTATATTAGTAAGGACTGAAAAGGAAATAGGAGAGATGAAGGCCAAAAGCAAAGGTTGATTTCCAACCTTTTTATATGCCGGCGACTACCCTATTCAGTCCATGAGTGAGCAAAAATTGGGCCAGAGCCCATATGGCTAAGATTGGCTGCTCGCCCTGCTAGGCTGGGCATGGTTAGGGGATTGCTGATACCAATCCATGTTGACATTGAGTTAGCATTGTAACTATGGTTCATTTTCACTGTGCTTGTGGTCGCTGAAGAGAACAATACATTTCGTGATAAGTCGCCTGGCAGGACCCTGTCAAAAGTTGAGTTTTTGGAGCTAGCCTCCTCACTTTCTCCTACAGAGTTCTTGGGACTCTCCATATTCACATCTGCAAAATATTGACCAACTTCATTATTACACAACAGCATGTAAACCACAGATTAAATAATATAACAAACAATAAACACCATGCTAGCAATTCCCCAAGTTTGAGAAGTTTATTGTTCACCAACAATACCTGAATCAAAAGCATGAGACACATGAGTACATCACTAGACTTCCATAAGGCACTTCTTCCATGCAGTCATATGAATTAGCTTTTTAGCACAACTCTAAGCAATTGCCATAACCATCTTAAATGGCATACTACTTGGACAAAACTTAATCCTGCTCACAGATAAATAACACACGACTTATTATTCATGAATGACTGTTGAGAGATGAGGATCTGTACAGTACCTGATCTGTCATGGCTGCCTTGGTTGTAAGTCAAGCCTGAATTGCTAATTGCTCTAGTGTCACTAGTCTGGAGCTGCTGATCACTAGTTGCTGTGCCCAAATGGTCATAGGCTGCTAGTCGCATGGTTGGCTGATCAGGCCTTCCTTGGTACCCCTGTGAGCTGCTCAGCAAGCTAGCAGCAGAGCTTGGCAACCCATGATGGTGATTCATCAGTCCTACACTACCAGCAGAGCAAGAGCTCTCACCACCTCCATGGTCTTGAGGGAGTGCCTCCAGACCCATCAGATTCCTAAGCAGCATCCCATTACTAGGCACTGTGCTGGTATTATACTTGTTGGAAGCCTGGCTAGCTGGTGCCTGCATAGTGTCTGATCCAAACCCCAAATGGGCACAATTAGACCCATGTCCAGCTGCACCATGCATTTCCTGAGGAGTGCAACAGTTGTCTTGTACTGCTGCATGTCCCCAGTTATTCCTTTCATGTTTCTGCTGGGCTGCAGCTTGTTGTTGGTATAACATCTGCCATTCGAGTAAATTCTTTGGTAGGCCACATGGGTTGAGATTAGCTGATACTAGCTGATCCTGTTCAATGCTCATGAGTTCTAATCTTGAGCCAGGCGTTCCTGTTGCCAAGCTTGATGACATGATCCTGTCATTCTCATCTTGAACACGAATCATGGCATCTGAACTGGGAGTACTAGAAAGCTCAGTGATCAGCAGTTTCTGATCAGCAGGTAGCTTGTTGCATTTGAAGCTGATCTCTTGGCCATGCTGTCCATTGATTGCTGCTGCATGAATCTTCTGCGGATCATACCTAGACATGTCAAAGTTGGTCACAGCATTGACTCCACGAAACTTGATTGCAGCCATATCATAGGCCTCTGCTGCTTCTTCTTGCGTACCTGTGGTTCAATTACAGGTCCATGACTTAGTACTGATCACAAGTTGGAGATGATCCTATTGAATAAAAAGATGGTTCACCATAAGAACACACAGCTTTGATTGCCTTCAATAACTGCATGGCATAGTAAACTCCAGCTGGAAGGTTGGACAGAAATGTTGAAAAATCTGTCCAGGGAAGTTCATCATTTGATTGATGAATCCTAGATATACTTCCACATCATTTGGCATGCCCAAAGGTTGTGCCATTCTTGGAATATTCTTCTACCATTGTTTGACAAGCCTTGAAAAACTCAACTTACTCCATACCCATTGAAGACAAGAATCTTCCTCAATAAACCAAGTTCTTATAAGCCATATAGATGCTAGAAAGTGATGAGAAGAGTCAAACATCTCCAAGCCTAAGTACTAGGGGCTTTACCACCCTTGTATTATGTGAATGGGGCATGCCTAAAACATTTTCAGACATTTTGAATCCACTTTCCCTTTCTAGAGTTCAGATGAACAGAACGAGGTCTACCAAGTTTCCACCTGTACTGTAGCAATTGCCAGTCTACCATCAGAAACTCCTTGTCATTCATGATTTGAGACACAACACAAAAAAGTTCTGGTCATGAATTGAGGTTTGATAATAATTTCACTCCAACGTCAGTAAATAAGGTTCCTGATTCATACAAAATAGAAACTCTTAGTAGGGGGTGAAGAGTCAAACAGAAGTCTCACTGTAAGTTCCAAGGTACAGATCTTTGTTGCCAGCAACTCTGCCAATCCTAGCCTGCCACCTCCCATGCTGGTGATGTCTGGTGACACCCCTGTATGCTGATGCACCCCTTGAGAATCCACTACTCTTCCTGGTGCACAGATGAGACATACTCAAAGTCACTACTTTTAGAATACAAATACAATACAGAGTGTCTATTGAGCTAAAATTAATGAAGTTATATATACATATGTCTGAGGTCAAACATATACAAGGCATTAAATTCTTTTAACCTTCCTCTCAATTTTAACATTAATTCAATATAATGTCATTGAAACCCCTAGTTTGAAGCTGTAGCCAAGATATTTTTAATATTCTTCCAAAGGAATCATGATTCCTTGTTTTGACATGAAGCATTACCTTCGCAATGAGGCAACATATTCTTGGCGAGTCATATTCTTCATCACTTCCAGTTCTGCCTCATATGTGCTCAACTGTTGCTCACACAAAGTGTCAAATTCATCAGGAGAGAAGTCCAACCACTGATCTGCTGTAACCCAAAACTGTCAAGAATGGTGCAAGGTCGAACTAGGGAAAATTGGTCAACATGATAAGATCACAACCCATTTTGTACATACAGAAATACTGAAAATTTATGTGTTTTTCATTCATTCCAGAGAGAAAGAGGGAAGGGGCCAGGGATTGAAAAGTACAGGAAAGTTGATAGTAGTGCTAGGTCCCCAATATTTGAGGGCTGCTAAGTCATACGCCCTCGCTGCTTTATCTTCCTTGTCATACCCTCCTGCAGGCCAGGCAAAACAATCTATAAGCTGCATGGATTGAATTAAAACTCCTCACATACAATATGCTTCTCTCTTATATTAATTTGGCACCTATATAATCATCATGCAGAAAACTTGCAAAAATGAACTTATTTCAAACTTCCAAGTGCATCTAATATTGCAGCAACTCCTTTACATTTCCTTGTAATCCTCAAATGAACAGGATTAAAGTTGGGGACACAAATGACATACCTAAGTAAACTGAGGAGTGCGTCATGAACAATTACACATCATCCACCATGCACAAACCACAAGTCATCATCATCAGCCAATACTCTAACAGTGCAGCTTAGGATACAGAATCTCATGCATTAAGTCAAACCCTACCAGTTTATTTGAACACAAGATATCAAAAGGACAACTACCAGAGATCTCATCACTCCAGCTTACTTACAAGGACTTAAAAGCATTGAGTAAGATGCCGTAGTTGCAGTGGATCCAGAAAAAAAAACACACCTTGACGACCTTTCCTTGTTTGTCCCTCTTTCCTACAGCTATTGTCCCACAAGTGTGCTTCATACCGACCAGTCCAACGATGCCTAAATCACACCCAGGAATATGTTAGTTCAATCTACTGGACAATGTACAGTCTCATTTACTGTTACTATATTGATGTTGGACAATTGCATAGTCCTCAAAGGAGACGAAGAAAAAAAGAACCAAACTTCAGAGACTGGTTGAACTCCTTCACCAGTTTGATCCAAAAACATATCATGGGAGGCTTCACCATCACATGAAAGAATCACACAAAAAAGGAGACTAGAGATCTATTTATCTTTGAAATTGGGTTTTGGCTTGCTTTATTGCCAAAGCTTTGACTGGTTGCTTAATAATATATTGGGTTGTACATGAACTTGTGCTAGCTGCATGGAGGACAAGGATATATATACACTGAGCATGTGTATGATCAGTTCGATTCCTGCACTGACTACCACCACTGCACTAGTGAAAGAAGAGAACATGTTCAAGAGTTTTTCTCTCAAATCCACTACTAGAGATCCAGATAGAAAATGTAACACAGAAAAAGCTTGAAACAAAAGAACAATTTTCAAGACTAAACACTAGAGGATCAGGATGATAGATGTCATTAATAAGGGCCAGTTCATGAGGGGGAGAGAGAGAGAGAGAAACCCAGGTCATACTCATCTGTAAAATGAATAAGACACACGGAGAGTACAATGCCGAAGATATAAAAAAAGATCCACCAGAGCTATCTAGCTATTTAGATACACATACATTTCAAGCTTGCTTGCTTTACATTATGGTTGATCTAAAAGATATCACATTTGTTTCGAAAATAAACAGTCTGGACTCTGGACAAAGAAGAGATCATGGTCTTTCTTCTCAATCACTGCTTCAGCACAGAAGGAAGTCTCCCTGAGAGCATATATTTTATATATATTACATATACATGTATGTACATATGTTGTAGAAGTAAGCTAGCTAGCTGAGGCCAAGCTTATAAGGGAATGACAGAACTCCAGCAGCTTTCTCATGATGAGTCGACAAAAGCTGCTGCAGCCATTGAGGATGCTGGAATCAATGCAAGACAAGTGCTGGTGAATACTAGCAAGCTGGGGTGGGTCCAAATGGGCCCATAGAAGAAGAGAACAAAGCAGCATGTCCTGCTCAATTAGATGAATCTAGCACAGATCACAAGATGGACCAGAGGAAGAGTTGTAGAACTATATACAATACATGTATTGATGGATTCTTTTGGGTGTTCTCAAGGACTGTTTGCAAACACAGATTTTCTGCCTGTTATCAAGGTTCAAAGCATAGTTTATTCACGTGGTTGGTCTTGCTCAAGATTGCAGAAACTAACTAGTGCAAAGAGACATGTATGGAGATGATGATGCTATAAATTAATCTCTACACTCTGCAGGTTCTAGACATACCTGGTGACGCCCCGGTATACTGAAGTTCTTTGGCCAAAAGTGTCGATAGATTTGCGTGGGGAGGGACCTGATCCGTCTTTGCCTCCTGCTGCAGATGCAGCTGCTGCACCCATCCGTCCAGTTCCCCGCTTGCGGGGCTCTGAAACGGGAGCTGCAGCTTGTGGACTAGTCTGGGCGGCTACATGATGGTGGCCGGGTAGTACTAGATGATGGTCCATTGTAGTATGATCCGTTACATGTGACGAGCCAGCACTCATGGAGAGCGAGAGTGGCTGCCAACTTACTAGAGGCGCGCTCAAGCCACTGCTGTGTCTGGTGGCTGAAGCTTGTGGTCCCACAGCTGCTGCTGCAGCAGCAGCAGCAGCAAGCTTCGAGTCTGCATCGGCTTGGTGACGTAACCATGACTTGAGCCCCGGCGATGAGCTGCTCTCATGCGGCCTAGACTGCAAACTGTTGCAATCCGATTGTTGTTGTTGCTGGTCAAGTGCCCTTTGCAACAAATTCTGCGCGTGGAGGTGCGATCGACTCTGTGCAAGCAAATTATTCTCCTGAAGCTGCTGCTGCTCATGCACAGCTGTTTCGTAGCAATGATTCTGTGCCAGGTGGTTCAATGCGAGACCAGACTGCTCTTGTTGTGCGGCAGCAGCAGCTACTGCACTTCCATAGGCGGCCTGCAGGTGGAACGTGGAGCTGCTGGCGGGTGCCTGCATGTCTCTAAGTGATCCTGATCCTCCTGCAGCTGCACCGGAGGAGTGCGTGTAAGGAAGGTTGACGTTGATTCTGGTTTGGCTCTCTTGAAAGCTTGCCGCAGCTGCATTGTAGTACAGGCCCTCCAATTGCTGCTGCTGCTGCTGATGATGAGAGTGATGGTGGTCGTGTTGATCCGAGTACTGACCTCCAAGAGACTTACCACCTAGAAAATCCTCCAGCTTGGGTCCGTCGACTCTGGTCTCAGCTGATGAACTCGAGTGTGGTCCTTGCTGCATGTGATCATACTGCCCTCCTCCTGCAGAGCCTGCCTGATGCTGCAACTGATGATCAACTGCGCCTCCGTTGCTTGCAAGCCTTGAGAGCTGATCGACAGAAAAAATATGATGGTGTGCTGCAGCCGCCTGCGACTCATGGATTCCATGAGATGCTGCATCTGCTGCTTGCATTGCTCGCGCCTGAAGTTGCCAACGATCAACTGCGTTCCCAGCACACACAAGTAACCAAAGACGTTCAGAAGCAGCTTCTTATACTAGACCATCACAAAGATCAAAACACTGCGGCTGTCGACGACGACGGCTTCTCTTTCTGCCCCCACTCCTCTGCCCACACCAACCTTTACTATAAATACCAGGGTGCTCTGGAGAACAAAAACTCAGAGAAAAAACAAGCCAAAGAACGAACCAACCAACAGGTTTCTTCAAACCCTGTTAGATGTGAAGAGAACTAGAGACTAGACGAGACAAGGCGAGACTCGCACCTTCGTATAGTGACATGCTAAGCAACGCAGCATGACATGATGAGAGCACTAGAATTTTGGAAAGGGTCTGCGTTTTTTTATACTAAACTAAAAGCAGAAGACGTGCTTCTTCTCTTCCTGTTGCAACTCAACCCCCAGAAAAACAAAAAAGCACACACACACGTCGGTGACCACCACCACGCACATATTGCAACACTAGCTAAATAGGTATCATCAAACTCTTGTGAAGAAAGAAAGGGAGGAAATAAAAACACCCAAAGCTGGCTTTGTCTTCACCTGAGTTTTGTGACCTGCTAAGTGCCTCCATGATACAAAGAGATTCATGATCATCTGCTGCAGAGGAGGACCTCATGTTGTGGAGACGTAAACCAAGGTCTGGGAGGTGGGTCGAGGAGAATCATAAACTGAAAATTCACAAAGACCTACAAAACAAGTTCTCATTAAAGGACCACTAGTACTACTACCACCACCACCACAACCACCACAATAACAGCAGCAGCAGCTACTATGACTACTACTGCTGCAACTTCTTCTTCTCGTCCTTGTTCTAATTCCACTACACCCCTGCAGATGCTTTGGCAAGAAGACTGACGAGGAGGACATGAAGCTTGACTGAATTGGAATGGAGTCGATATAGAGAGATGAAGATGGGTAGTAGAAGAAGAAGAACCACCACCACCAACACCACCACATGCAGCAGCTTCTTCTTCTTGTTCTTGAGCTTCTTCTTGTTGCTGCTCTTGCTGCTGCCGAGGAAAGAAACAGCGAGGAAAGATGAAGAAAATATAACTACTCGCTGAAGAAACTTGGGATGCTGGCGGTGTAGAGAGAAGAAGAAGAAACAGAGGAAGAGGAAGAGCAGAAGAACAAGAACAAGATGAAGCCTGAGGAGGAGGAGGTGGAGGAAGAGGACTTAGCAACCCCATTGTACAGTGGAACAGACAACAGCGGGCCACCAAACGGAGGGGGGGTGGTGGTGGTGGTGGGTTGTGGTTGAAAGAGTCCACCAGCCCCGTTCCAGGAGTCCCCACTTTCCAGTGCCACACTAAATTTGTCTCAAAGTGGGAACTGTTTGTCGTTGTCCCATTGTTCTCTTTTTAGTGGCATTTCTGGTTTTTCCTCCCCTAGCCTATCTATCTATCTATCATCCTTTCCCCCCCCCCCCCTCTAGTAAAAAGGCCACGCTAGGAACAGGAGGAAGCTGGGAATGACTTTAGTTAGATAGATGGATGGATAGATAGATCAGAAGGAGGATGGATAGATGGATGTATGGATGGATACAGAAACAATAACTCATAAGCTACAATGAATGTTACCTGAGAACAAGATTAGGACTTTAGAGCTTTTAGTGTTTTGTTTTCACTCTGTTACAGGGTAGGTAGTTGAGAGCTAGCTGGGCCAGATTGAAGCAGCAGCCACCAGCACATGGATGACCATGCATGACATGATGGATGGTATTTGGACAGGCAACAATATAGGATGGATGTTGTGTGGACAGACAAAACATAAGCTGGATGGTATGTGGACAGAAAACACTAGACTTTTTATTATTGGTATTCCTGTCCCATAATTGGTGACCATGGTGCTTTTTTTTTTAGCTCTGTACTAATCACCCTCTACAATGTATCTAGCTACCTAGTAGTCACGGAGTCACTTACCTATTTAGCTACCTACATGATAATGGAAAACACTTGGCCAAGAATTTGTAGTATTAAACTGACAAGAGCGCGTTATAGAATCAAATTTCCCTCCGAGAAATTGGGAGGGAATTTCATTTTTGACTACGAGTTTCCATTTTGGGGTGAGATTTTCCGTTTTGAAGAAAGATTTTCCATTTTTGAGTGGCATGTTACATTTTTGTGCAATGTTAAAAGTCCACAGATTGGGCTTCACCAAATTTTGGGACGTAAGGTAGTAGAATGTCACCTGAGGGTCCCTTATTTTGGTAAAGTCCTACCCTACACCAATTATATTCCTTACTTACTTTTTGTACCATACTCACAAAGTTACATAGGTGGTTACCTAAGTCGTGTGAGGTGCAAGTAAGAGAGTTTACATGATAGGTTGCCAAGTAAGAGGGTTTGCGCAAAAGGTTACCGAGTGAAATCTTAGTAACTCCCTTGTTATGGTTCATCGAAGCTGCAACTGTGTCATAAAGTGTGTCCAATTGATGATGCAACAGTGGGTGTTGGGCAAGGGTTTTTTTTTCTGTGGTGAATTTTTGACACTTGGTGACAAAATGTTTCAAATTTTTGGAAAAAAAATTCTTGTGTAAATTTGATCAATTTTGCTTTAAATTAGAGAAATTTCACCACACTTTGGAAACCACAAAATTTTAAATTTAAAAAAAAAACCCTGGTACTGGATCACATCATCCAGCTGAGAGAGAGGCTGGACCCACACAATTGGAAGGAAACTTACACCTGAGTTCCATTTTCAAATCAATCACACCCCATTCTGCCCCCCAAGGGCTCATGATTGATCCACTCCTGAATACTCCCAAGAAGAAAGTCTTGGGGTGGCCATGGAAAGTAGAAGGACTGTAGGTATTTTGTCTCCATACATACAGTAGTGTGTCTCTGCCCTAAAAGTGCAAAACCAGAGTTGGGCAGATAATTCTCTTGTTCCTAAATACTAAATACCAAAGTTTGCTGCTGAGGTTTTCTATTTACTGTACTCGGCTCTGCAGCCTTTTTATTGGTGTGAACTTTCGCACTGTTGTGGAATTTTAGAGAATTTTCGTCACAAATTCAGAGATTTTTTGAAAAAAAACTTGGCCAAATTCAAATTTTCAAAAAAAAAAAACAGTTAAAATCGCCAGACATGGTTCGAGTAAGTAGCCAAAAATACATATGGATGATGGGTTTTTTCCTTTCAGATGTTGTTAATAGCCAAATTTGGCTGTATTTGGATCTTGCATGATTGCCACCTCAGCTACATCACAAAATTGAAGAAACACTAACACTACTTGGCTGGAATATGTGTCAGGCATACAACATTCTTACTGGACTTGCATATAATTGTTTACATGTGCTTTAATTTGGAAAGAGGCGAAACAAGTAAAGATCAGACATGTGAATTAAGGCTATTGAATCATTGTTTTGTTCGCAATTTTGTGATGTAGCCAGACTGACTAGTTATCATCCACACAAAGATTTAGCTAAATTTGGCTACAGACCAAGTATCAAAGTAGAAAGTTTTAGCATATTTTTTGCTACTTGCTTGAACTTGTTGTAGAAATTTAGCAAAAAAAAACTTCAAAAATCTGGTAAATTAGGGTCTTTTTTCACAATTGTTTTTTTGTATGTGTCAAAATCATATTTTCTTTTTACATTTGACCTTTGTTCTCTGCACTGAATAACCTAACCCCTAAAATCCAGCCCCTCTTTACACACAGTTTTACTCTATCTAGAGCACTAGCACTTGGCCCAATCCACTGACCTAAAAATGATATTACAAAATTATTAATGCATTCAAGGTTTACTCATTTAGAAATCTTTGGTAAGAAATTTCAACCAAAATCACACAAAGTGATGATATGATGACAAAGCTACATTGAACTTGTACACCACAGACAACTAGATTGACACCCAAAATACTATGAAAGTTAATAAAGCCACACATCAGAACATGCTCATCAAGAACACACAAAGGAACAGCAAGTTGTCGTCAAGTATTGTTGCGATTGTGTTATTTTAAACTTAGATTTTTGCAAATTGCAAGTGAATATACTTTGAAACATGGAAGATGAGATCCCATAGGCATGTTGTCATTAGGATAGACCACCAAACTCAAAAAACTGAAATCTTATTCACACTAAATTAGGTTCCAACAACCCACATAATTTTTTTAAAAAATAAAAATAAAAATAAAAAACCATACAAAAAACTCATGTTCTACAATAAATAAATGACACACGTGATCAGGCAAGTGCTACCCAAGGGTGAATCCAGAGTTTCAATGGTCAAAACATGACATTCATATTATATGGTAGCCACAGTGACGAAATTATGTATTCATGGAGAAAACTTCAAGTCAAAATGTGATTCCTCAATTAGGATTGAAAGAAATTTCAAAAATTTCAATATGAAGTACTTTGAAAACCACTAACAACTCATAACTAAGTCCAAAAGTTGGAACCACTAGGCCATCTCATAAATGAAAATTGAAAGTTAGCACCTTGCTACTCACTTGTGATCGGCATCATCTTCATTGGTGTACCCTGAGTGTTCATTCCAGGTTTACCAGTTGGAGCCCTAATTCAAGCACTTAGTAATAAACATCTATGAAAATCCATATGACAATGCCTAGTTAACAAACCAATTGACAGATCAGAAAAAACCCCATGCAACCAAATATAAATAGATATTTAAATTTCTATTGCTTGCACCTATTTTTAAAATTACATTTTGGTTTGTTTAAACAACGATGTTTTTTTTAGCCTGATGAACCTCTTTAGACTAGCTACCTTCTCTCATTTGAGAGAGAGGGGATGATTGCTTCCTCAATGATTGTAAATAAGAGTCTCTTCACCTTGCAAATATTGCTTCATGTGAGAGAATAGTTATAAGAATTTTTTGAATGTGTTACAATAGTTGTAGAAGGGTTTTTTCAATCTTCTTATTTTAAAAAATAATGTCAATAATCTCCCATCCTCATGTTTGCAATGTCAATTTCACAACAAATTGTCTTCATCAATTGTGAATGTGTCATACTTGTATACATATTTTGAAAGATCTTACTTGTTGCCTTGCGCTCACTTATGCTTAAGCAAAATGATAGCCCATCCTTACCAAGGGAAAAACACAACTTTTGATCATTTACTTGGATTGATGATTTTGCAAATCATTAACAAATTACCTAGATTACAAGGAAGGATTTTTTTCCCCAATTTTTTGATACAAAAAAGTAGTGAAATTTTCCACAAAAACATAGCAAAATTAGTTGAATTTATATTAAAAAAACAAAATTTTCGAAAACAAATCCCAGTTTTTTTGTCACAAAAGCAACAAAAATTTGTCCTTAAAAAATCTGATTACAAGTCATAGCATAACGTTAGCCAGTTGATCATACTTGGAAATTTTTCATTTATAATTAGACAGTTTATATTAAAATCAACTAGTGAGTCACTGTGCCATTAGCCCAAGTGTATTAAACCTCCTGTAAGTTTTCCAGCCATCCTAATACTATTCCAGTTGGAGTGGGCTTAATTTTGGAGTTTTTGTGAAAAAATCAGTTTTAAATTTTGGATTGATTACCATAGACTGGAATTACAATAGATTTAATCAGTACTGCTTTGTTGATTTGAAAATTGTGAAATGACAAACATGAACATGGCCTCATCAAAGGCTTTCTGGTGGTATCAGAAGCTCAATGAGGGGCCCCACAGTTTGGGAGGGTTCTAGCACATGGTCACCTCCAAACACCCATCTATACCCACCCAACAAGGGTGCCAATAGTTTTAGTAACTATTGTAGTTTTGTCATCTTATGGGAGGACAAAAAAAATGATTCACACTTGACTAGAATGGATGATTTGCTCATGAAGTGAAGAGTTTGCTTTTCGAATTTCAGACAAGGTTGCACAGTTTCTATCTTGTGCTTTAGAGACAAATACAAGTAACTATGCACTGGGAAACCTTTGCAAAGGTTTCACATGCATTATGAGGCAGAAGGACATGTTTTGGGTTGACTAGTAGTTAGTACGCTAGCATGCACAGTAGCTTGTTGTGAAGTGCGACCACATGATCAGGTATGTAACTTAACAATAGAAGTTAGAAGTTTAGGAAATTGCTGACGCTCAGAACTGTGTATCTAATGCCTTTGTATAATTTAGTAGTTACCTGAGGAGGTAGGTGATGGTTATATTTCAACCCAAGTGGATGCCAATCATGGTACATGCAATCTATACATTAAGATCGGTAAGATTGGTGTGTGTTTCTTTCTTTCTTTTGCTTTCTTTAGTTTGGATGTGGCCATGCTGTATTCCTCCCAAACCATGAGCCCAGCTACTCCACTTTTGGTACTAGTGAGAAGCCCTTGACAAGGCAATGTACACCACATTTGTCATTTTGTAATTTCCACACCAACATAGCAAAAAGTTATTGAATTTAGAGTGATTTTTGTCTCTGAAAATTTTAATTTTGAATCTTGCATGAGAACTCTGAAATTAATCTCACCTTGACTGGAACAGTATTGGGATGGTGACCTTCCCAGGAGGTTCAATATACTTGAGCCAATAACATGGGCTCACTACCATGCATGGAAGTAGTATAAAATCTTTGGTGTGGTGTATGGTCCCTGTGGTGGCCAATCCCTATTAGTCGATAGGTTTCCACTGTCAGAACTTTCGATATTTTGTGTGAATAGAATCGTGTCCATTTTTTAGTATCATGATCTACCTAGTATCTTGGCGGCTTTGACAGTAATTATATTATTTTCAGAATTGTTGAAATTCTCAAAAAAGAATTCTTCAAATAACAAAAACTTGTGAAGGAAAATGTTGAATCTTCAAAAATATTTCTTTGTCAAAATAAAATGTTCAAAATTAATTAATTATTCAACAAACATGTGTTGAAGCTGCCAAGGTGCTACAGTATTAAGCCAGGAGAGAAAAGTGACCAACAAGAACACACTCAGTTGAGTTGTGGTGCAAACAAACACAAACTAGGAAACTAGGTTTCATTGTAGATTTTCTCAACTGATTGTAGAAAGCACCAACTCTCAAGAAACCTGAATTTACCAAGCAAGTACCCTGCTATACCCTAAACCCTAAACCTCTTGGATAACAAATCCAATTCCAACAGCTAATGAATCTTGACTGCATGGCAGTTCTAGCTTTAGATAATATGACCATGTCAATGGTTCAGGCATTTGGGCGCGTGTAACCTATGTCCGTCCAATTGGGTTAAGCCACAAGTTACAACTCCAAAATTACTTTGTAACCATAGTCATCATCCCAGTTTGGTTTGCATCAAACTCTGTATGTAGCACCACAGGCAGTTTATTAGACACATTTGTCTCACTATTTGTTGTTTTTGGAACCTCCAATTTGTGCATTGTCGAGCAAATCATCTACCATAGTTCATGTGACAAATTCAAATGAAAAATCTTTCATGAAATTTTATTCTTCCCAAAAATTATGCCAAAACCCATTACAGTTGCAACAGACACTTGGGCATATAAGCCACTTCTAGAAGCTGGATTTATATGACATTCGCCACAACCGTCTCCATAACATTTTTTAACCTACGTTCAAGATCACCCTCTTTTTTAAGGAGAGAAAGGGAACCATAATAAGCTTTCAGATGCTTGCTGACATGTCTCTTCTAGATTGGACATTCATGCCTAAGATAATATCACATATTAAGCTGCCGGTATCTCATTCCATGTGTTGATGAAAAGTGATCCATATTCATTCGATGTATGGATGAAAGTGATTCACATCCACTTGCTGAGCAGCTTATGGATGTAAAGGATGCTGGTTATGTCCAGTAATCAGCTCAAAGCTGCTGGTTACTCAAAATAGCCTTGTTGCTCCTGTGCCTCAGCTATGTTTGGTAACCAGTGGCCTCTCACGGGTTACCTAGTCCAAGTGCGCCCACCCTGTTGTTGCCATGAGAGATGCCTCACACATTATTGTTAATGAGGTTATAACTTTTTCCCTGCAACCAGGTGAGAAAATATATCCCTACAATTGAGGCCAGCACCCACTCTAGTCTGAGGTCACAGGTGCGATTATCAATTGTTTGTTCAAGGGGACATACGTTGAAAAGAGGCGACTTCGTACACCATCTTCAATCATATATGCAAGTGAATTCCAAGAGGCTCTAAAACAAAGGCTGATACACGTGCACTGTTGCCTAGGCAAGGAAGGCGGAGTGAGGGAGGAGGAGGACCGGGTGTGGTTCAAGATCCTTACAGAGACACCGACCATGTCACCCCAAAACTGTATTTATGAATCGAATTGAAGCTCATATGATAAGTGTTTCTCTCAAGAAGCTGTGCTTAGCAATTCTGCCATTTAGAAGGACCCCTAAGGCTTAGGGTTTAGGGTAGCAGAATTACCCACATCGTGAAATCTGCTTTCTTTCCCTCACCATCAACTAGTTACCAAAATCAATGGGTACTTGATTTCAGCAGGCCGTCAATTGGAGTTATGGGTAACATATCCAAAACTGGGGTACTGGGCTCCAGTTTTGTGAAACTGGTTTTGTGAAACTGGGGATGAAATGAGAATTCAAGATGAATTACAGGGAAACTCTAGGGGATGAAACTAGTTTTCTAACCTAAATTGACATCTGGAGAGTTTCACCCCCAGTTTTGGATTTGCCTTATCTATGCTGCTCATACTCTTTATCAAATCAAGCCTTGTCACAATAGGATCTGCAAATCTTCTGAACTGAAACCTGGTTTCATGAAACATCACTCGATTTCACTCACTTCACAGATACACCCTAATTGGGGATGAAATAAGGTTTACAAGGTCAAACTAGGGCCCAAAGACAGGGTGACTTTACAATAACTTTATATCAAACCTAATCCTACACAAACCAGAAAGGAGCCTTGCAGGCACTTTGATGACCTCTCCTACTCTAGAGGATAAATAAAACACATGTTTCTAGACACAAATCTAAAAGGCTCATGGCCAATACGAAACATTTGCTGAGAAGCTAATCGTCAAACCAAGGTTCCCATTGCACCATGAAAAATCACAAAGTATGCTCATGACAACCTTACATATGGGCTATGGATGAAATTTTGCCGAAAAGTGATATCAAAAACTAGAAATATGAAGTTGATGTGATTTATGGAGTATTCAATTTCCAGAATTCAAATATAATTCTAAATAAAAATCTCAATATTCTGATATTTGGCTCTCATAATTAGCCAAAAATGTGAAATGAGTTTAACTAGAGTTAACAGTGCAAATGGGAGAACCTGTCGACACTACCTGCCAACACTAATAATACATAGGCTTCAATGTACCTTGTTTCTCTTTCTTCAGCCATTTCAAGTATTCATTTATCCTCTCCCTTTTGATATTTAGCTTACAAAATATCTTACGAAAGGTGGGAATTGAGGACTAAATTGACCACCTCTATACTTTGTCTCTTGACATCCTTGATTGTTGACATCTCTTCGGAGAAATCTGATAAAATTGGAACAATACAGAAAAGATTAGCATGGCCCCTGTGCATGGATGACACGCACAAATCGAGTAAGTAAGTAAGACCCTCAAGAGCAACAGCAAGGCACAACAAAATCCACCATCTATTTTCCATTTACAGACTTTCAAGCAAATGGAACATATTTGGACAATGAAAGTTTCATTACTTTCAATAGAACATACTCAATAAGGTATATAATGTTTTAAACCAATATTATCTTGTGGAGGCCTAGGTTCCAGTGCTTGGCTTTTGCTTAGTTGTTTCATCTTTTCAGATGACCTTTGACATTTTCTGTGCATCAGATTGGGCTTCATTCATCTCACAACTTGTATTTTTCTTTTATGCATATGTAATTAGTCCATAGATTGGATAGGGATACACTTATTTTGTTGAGCTCATGTGAGAGAGCGCATTGTCACACATGACGCAATTTTTTAAAAATTCGTCTCCATTGTTAAGGATGTCAGATTTTATGTTTTGTGTGAGCAATTTTATGTTTTTCTGGTGCCATCTCTCCAGTCATTGTGACAATGAATCGATATTGTGCTTGTAGTATATGATATTTGCATTTTAGCAAATGTAATCATTGTTGATTGAACTCGTGCAATTTTTGATTTGCGAATTACTTCCTTTTCAAGAGTGGTCATGATGATTGTAACTTAGGCAAAGGTTGTGTCATATTGCCATCAATACCTTAAAGATGATTTCATCCTTTATTTAATGCAAATATTTCATTTTTTTGTGAAATTAAATTTTTTTTTCACATAGGGTATTAAACGGAGTTTGAAATATGATGAAACCCACCTATCATCAATGTGCTTGTTTAAACAATACTTTTGTTTAAACAATTTTACCCCCATAGGTTCCCTTCTACATTATGGTGAGGGACCAAGACCATGGAAATGTTGAGAGCCTTCAAAACACATTCAAAAATCATTTATATGTGTGCCTAGGTTGTCAAGTGTAACTTCAAATGAAAATAAACTTTATTGAAGTACCAACATATCATAACGGGGACAAAAGAAATAATTAATTTTTTAATGTGAATTTTTATTTGTAACTTGATATTTTATGGAACTTTCTTTTACTATTAGTTTAAAGTTTATCCTTTCCTTTTTTTTCATCACATTCCTACCATTTTTTCACCTTCTTCACTTATTTCATATTTTTCATTTCAACAAATAGAATTACCATGGATCATAGAAGAATAGAAATATGTAAAAACAAAAGACAAAACATGGCATTTTTTTCCCATGGGCTAATGAACTTCACACCCATATTTTATTCTAAAAAAAAAAAAAATTTTAAATTGGACAAATCATAATTTTTGGACCATGGGCTAACAAATTTTGCATTCACCTTTTTAAATAATTTTTAAAAATTGAAATTTTTATGTTTAAAAATCCAACTAATCATGGCCTTTTGGGCCCATCGGCTAATGAACTTTGTGCCCACCTTCGAAAAAAGATTATTAAAAAAAATTGACAAAAAATCATGACAAAAAATTGGAAACAAATCATGGCTTTTTGGGCTCATGGTCTAACAAATGTCCAACCCATCTCTAAATCTTGGACAACCAACATTTTGTTTTGTGGTGAAATTTCACAACCTAATAAAAAATTCAAACTAATGACAAATCAATGTTTTTCTAGGTTTTTGATAACCAAATTTGGATTTTTTAAAAAACCAGAATCACCATTATTCTACATGAGGTTTGAGTTGGTAGCCAGAAAATAAATTTGATTATCATAATGTTTAGAAGCAACCAAAAAAAAACAAAAAATGTTAACATGGTAAAAATGTTTTTGTCGATTCACCCATGGTAGGTTTGGCAAGGTTTCAAAAAAGGTTGAATCACAAAAGAACCATCATACAACCACATCCATAAACATGAGTAAAATTATCTCAAGAATTCTTTGAACCCCACTAGCTCTAGGTTATTAGAGTGAGATGTTCAAGGTTATCAATTAATACAACTAAATATAATTCTTAACTACCACCAGGGTCCTTTGATACTAACTAGAGTTTGGCATGCATTTAAGGTTTTCATGTGTGTAAATTATTGATATCACATAATAACAGGCTTATTCGATATTGCCTTTGTGCATTATATGTAAAATAGTTTTATGTATTAAGTATGATTGTTCCCATGGATTGGAAGTGGTATGTTGTATCCTACCTAATACAAAACCTAATTAGTATGAATGTTGGTTTCAAAATGAAGAGTTGTTATCCATCACCAATAAAATAGAAAGTTAGAATGTTGACTTCATTGGAATGTTTATAACCTAAAAAGAGGATCAATGAATGATGGATGAAAAACTTAAAAACACTTTTACTTTTGATGAGCCACTTCTATTTTGGAAGATGTGGATATGAATAACAAGGGGTTTGAGGTTGTAGGTTTCCTTCTATATAAATGGTTTGTTTGTTATGTTTATGTTTTGCAAGTTTTTGATGGTAATGACATTGTTGTTGAATTGTGTGGCAACACTTGTTAAACTATCAAATCCTAATGTGTGGTGTGCATGGTTGATTTTTTATTTGTTGTGGAATTTTGCTCTTGATGATGTAAAAAGAAAATGAAAAGTTGGGGATTGGTTATCCAGCTTTTGAAAAGGCATGATATGTAATTATGAGAAAGGATTAAGAAGGTGGTCTTTAGATTTTTAAAATGCCGATTGATTGCAAAGAAGAATGAAGTTAAGTATTCAAGAACTTGTTGCATATTGTTCATTTTAAAATGTGATGATGGTAGTAAAAAGTTTTTAGTCTCAAAAATTGTAAATCTTCTCCCAAAAAATCATTGCATTGAAAGATGTTAGCTCAAGAGATCAAAAATGTAATAAGTTATTAGTTACATTTTGGAAATGATGAAGATCATTGGGGAATTTGAAAGAGTTGGTTTGTGATGACATCTTCAAGATCATTATACTTGAAGAATTTAAGGCAATTTCTTGGGTCACAATGGGATAGTTGTTAAAGGAAGTGAATACATGTTTGCATAGGCACTCCAAGTGGGTTGTTATTTTCCTTTGGACATCATGGGTGGGTTGTTAGAATAATTCATGCAAAATTATGGAAATGTGATTTGTTGAAAATTTTAGAAAATTTATTTTTCATTTGTCAAGCTTCTAGGATGTTGGGAATTGGAAGGGTTATATTGTGAAATATGAAATTTGGACTTGATGCTAGTGGTGGGGAAATGTGATTAGAAGGTTTGGGTAATGAAGCTTAAGATTGAAATGTCATGAAAAAGACTAAGATAGTTCAAAAAAGTAAATTTGGAATGATCTTAACCAAATATTTGCATGTATGATTTTTAATATAGACACTAATCTTGTGTGTTTTGTATAGGTTTGGCCTTATTGTTTAGGGCAAGCTCCTATTACTAAATAAAATTATGATTCCAAACTTTCTTTCATTACAATGTGAAGTTGAACATGTTATGTATTGAACCAAGCTTACTTTTTGGCTACACATTGTTAGTTTCAATGTGTAACAAACTTGGTATGAAGCATAGCCAACCAACTTGATATTGAACTTGATGTCAATCTTCCATAATTAGGTGCAATTTTCCTCAAGAAATATTTCCTTTTGCAATATAATTTGGCTTGCGGCACCTAAATTTTTTCATGTAATTATTTTGACGATTTAAGCTTTTATGACAATCTTTTGAATTTTCACATTATGCAATTAGGCACCAATTTTTGTCTTGCAGTGCTCCAATATGTAGTTTTTTGTGCCAATTTTTTTCATGAATTTCTTGAGTTGAAAATAGTCTTCATGACGGCCGTTTTGCAAGCCATGCTACCTTTGAAAAATGAAGAGTGCAAGGCATATTTTATATTTCATGCAAAATATGATTTTTTGTGAGAAATGTTTGTTTGAATTTTCTTATACTTGCATTGATAATCAGGTGGTATGAATGTTAAATTAATATCAAAATTTCAAGTTGTTTCTTTGAAGGAGCAATTCTACCCATACTTGGCATTTGCCCTTGCAACAATATTTTTCACATCCGAGAATACTTATTTATTTCTCCCAAGCCTCACCCATAAACATGAAACTAAGATTATAAAAGGTCAAAATTTACTCATAACAAACCACCCAAACCAATTGATATATGTGACTAATCAAGAATAGCCATTAAAATGTGCAATGGTTTTTGTCAATTTCAACATATTGAGCAAAAATAATTAGCCAAATCCATTTTAACAAACCTATCAAGCAAAGTTTTAATAATCTTTGTCCAAAATCTAATGTGCAATATGCTAGTGGAGATGCTTACTAGTTTGCAATGAACTAATTGAAGTATATATAGAGAGAGAGTTTTGATTTTGGAGTTGTTTTGCACACTAAGACCTAAACATTCCTTTTTTTTCTCTTGAAAATTTTGGTATTTGTACAAAACATCTCTCCAAAAGACCATACCCACTTACCATTGGAACCAACTAGCAAAACTAGTGTATCTTATGCTAAATTTTGGTGGTCAATAGTAAAAGTGCCATTCACAACTTCATAATTATTTCATTCATTAAATGACCTAGTTTTTTTTCGAACTTTATACTCCAAGAAAGCACTACAGCAAAGCCGGTGAAAGGTAAATGGAGAAATAAGCGATGTAAATCCATTAATCAAACCTTTAGATACTGGATGAACATATGGTGGATAAAATAGCATAAGTATTGTATACATCTCTGTATTGTTGAGTGACTCAATTGTGGATGAACCCTAACTGAGTTGACATAAAGTTTAAGTTCAATAACCTACCATTTTTCTAAAATGATAGGTTGGTAGGCCATAGGTGACTACTTAATAAGTTAGTAAGAAGATGCATATAGACCATTAGTATGTAGGGTAAGGCTAATGGGTTGTTAGTGGGTAAGTAGTAAGTACTAAAAACTGCAGTTTAGAGCTCCACCATGGTCACCTAAGGAACTCGAACCAGATGAAAAAGTGTTTCCTATCCACACATCATCCATCCCTCATGGTGTACTGGTAGTTGTTGGTTCACTCTGGTCCCCCAATCTCAGTTTGGGACCTCCCCAGATGTGGTGGGTCTAGTAAGGGATATAGCCGACAATTAGATGACTAGCCTAATTTGGCCAGCCAAATTTAGCCATAGAAGTAAAGCTAAACTTTGGCTAATATTTCCTTGGAATAAAGTTTAGTAGGTTTACACCAAATTTAGGTTCCCAGTTAATTCCCATTTGAACTATTAAACTCCAATCATCACTTTCACAAGATTTTTTGGTCATTGCCATGATTCCAATTGTAACATGTCAATTAAAAGTTAATTGAACAACATTCTTGCCATGAATCCAATGGTATATTGAAAATTATCAAATAAAACATACTTGCTATGATTTCCAATTTTAACATGTCCATTGAGAATTTCAAACAACATACTTGCCATGCATGTAATTGTAACATGTCCATTGAAAATTATCAAACAACATATTTGCCATTTAAATAAGGAAGGATTTATGGGCAAGGGGATAGGGTGTTATTTCCATTCATAGGCAAGACATCATTAAATTAGTATTGCAAGATTATTGCACTTCATTACCAATGGTCCAAGTGGTGCAATACATTAGCATAAGATTCAAGATCATTGAGCTTCATTGCCAATGATCCTAAGTAGTGGACTAGGGTTTTGCCTCATTGGATGGAAAGAGGATGTTGTGAGCTCTCTTAATGAGTAGTGGGTTTTTTTTTTCCCAAGCAAGTTTTGTCATTTTCTCAACAAAAATTATTGGAAATTTAGGGAAATTTCAGTGTTTAGATAGTGTGAATTCAACTAATTTTTCTAATTGTTTTGGAAAGATTTGCCATATTTTTGATATCACAAAATTGGAAAGGAAAAGGCCTGATCAGTTCTGTGCATTTCGTCCTCTGCGATCAACACTTGACTTGCTTAAGAAGCTAAGGAAATAGAATTTTCTATTGTTCCTCACATTGAATAGTGGTTGCTAGCACTCCACAACCAATAACAAGTGGCAACCTATATCAGCAAGGTACATGATTTTAAAATTAATTTTTTAAATTAAAATATAAAATAAATGAAATGAAATATAAAAACCTTACATACTCGAGCTGTGTTTCAAAAGTAGCAACTACATTTCCTAATTCTACCCCCCCCCGCCCCCCCCCCCACTGATGCATGAAGAGTGCTCAATAAGGGGTTTTTAGTGTCTTCCCAAGAACCAAACAAAAGTAATGTGTTGGATGCAAGCTTTGCTCCATTTGTGCATACTGCATCCAATCCCTCTTCAAAACTTCAACACTTGTATCTGTAATCAACTACTTATATATAAAACAAGGGGTGCGTCACACTGTGGCCTTGCCATTTACAATTAAAAACATATCTTAAGGCAAAAGAAGAATTATAATGGAAACTCAAATATTTCACCATGCAAAAATATAATTTTCAAAAAGTGCTCTACAAGAAACCAAAACCCTTCAAGATATTATAACTCTATAACTAATCTCAAGTTTCAACACAAGCCAAAATATAGTCTTTCAAAAATTCTCCAATAAAAATAGACCTATTATTATTATGTAGGGGGGCCAAAATCCCTTAAGCTACTATACTCTATAATGAATCTAAACACAATATCCTTGCCTT
>Ga0116229_10000842_pt1 | contig 44902 bp, 24 predicted proteins | sample S1TSphgellanicum_3_FD_87313 | JGI IMG/M metagenome (GOLD analysis project Ga0116229, IMG submission 87313) | Host-associated microbial communities from peat moss isolated from Minnesota, USA - S1T2_Fc - Sphagnum magellanicum MG | ecosystem: Host-associated > Plants > Peat moss > Unclassified... | reverse complement strand
ATAATATCATAGGCTATTGGTAGTTATTATATTGTAGGGTATTTAAAATTATTTTTCATAGGTTATTATTTTATATTCTAAGTTATTTTTACCTTAGGTCATTATATTTTGTTTTAGATTATTCTAAATTATTATGCTTAGGATAAAATAATTTATAATAACATAAAGTAAAATGACCTTGAATAATTTAAAATATAACTTGAAATAACATATATTAATTTAAAATAAAATAACTAAAGTATAGCCTAAAGTTAGTTGAATAATTTAATTTAAAATAATTTAAAAGCTTACAATAAACTAATTAAGATACTTTAAGGTAAAATAATATATAATAATTTAAGGTACAATAATTTATAATAGCCTATAATTACATAAAATATAAGTTAGAATAATTAAAATAACTTTAAATAATATAGGGTATATTATAAACTAGCATAGATAGAATATTTTTAAAAACATAAAAATAAACCTATTTGCTATAGTAAATTGTAATAGTGAATTATGTTAACTAGAAATGAAACATGATGTCTACATAGTGATATTATATTGAAATAACTTTCACTAGGTGAAATCAGTAAAATGCAATGAAGTTATTTCACTTTTAAGGTCCCACATTGATTTAAGCTAGTAAATTACACCTCACTTTAGTAGTAGTGTATGATATCATGAATCAAATTCAAGGTAATTAGAATAATGAACATAATCAAAATGCCAATTTAACAAATATATTCCATAGTTAAATAATCATCATAATTTGAGTTATAAACAATCCATCATAACCATTGCTTGAATCTTGATCATTACATCAATATGTGTTTTAGTTGATTTTGTATTTCAATAGATTTTCAATGAACTTGAACAAATTTACTATGGTGAAAGTGGTTAACTCCTAATGAACATGAATCAAGTTTTATAAACAAATGAATTCATTAATAATTAATTCACTAATAATTAATCAAATTTGTTGATAGTTAATTTACTAGGTTAGTTTCCTAATTCATAAATAAGTTAGGTGGAGAAGAATAGTTAACTAGGAACCTAGATTATGTGAGGCACCTAAAGACCTAGGTTAATCTAAACCAATTTAATCCACCAACTTAGGGTGCAAATGTGAAAGTTTGAACCCCTTGCCTCCCTTCACCTTCATGCTTAAGAAACCATTCTTTAACCATTTGATCATGAATGAATTAAATGAAATGATTTGTCACCATATATTTATATTCACACAATTTTTTTAATTTATTATAGGCTATCATAGGTTAGATTCCTATGTTAATCATAGGCCATTTGAAGTTTTTCTAGCTTACGTTACTTTTCAACTATTTTAAATTATCCACCTTCGATTATTTTAGACTATTCTTGATTATTCCACCCTTGGCTATTCTAAACTATTTTAATTTAAACTATTATAAGCTATTTAACCTTCAATTATTTTAAATTATTCTATTCTAAACTATGTTTAGCTATTTTAAGTCATTATTGTTTAATCCATTTTAGGTTATTCTAACTTAAGCTACTTTTAGTTATTTTAAGGTATTCCACCTTAGGATGTTATTGGTTAATCCACATAGGGTGGGTGAACAAAATGAATGGGGTGCAATCACAATTAAATGAGCCAAAAAGCACATTAAGAAACCACCAAAACTCTATAAAATTATAATTTTGTTAAATATATTTTTGTGACGTCACTTTAATGTCACATTAATCATGGAATGTAATGCTAAATGACTAATATGAATGTTCAAGAATTCCAAAAAGAAATTCACAAATTGAAAGTTCTGAAATTCTAACATTCTAAAAATTAAAAGCTTATTAAACATAATTTCAAAATTTCAAAAGTTTTTTACCACATGTAAATGGGGTGTAATGTACATAGCATCTAAAACAAAGTTGTAGTTTATGAAACAATAAAATAAAAAATTAAATAATAAACATTTTTTCACACAATTTGAAATTAAAATAATTTTTCAAAACAAAATGTAAATTTGGTAGAATTTGTACACTTAAAAAAATAATTTAGTTATTCATGAAAAGATAATACAAAAAGTGCGATGTACTGAAAAAATTATATGTATTTTTAGTAACATATTACAAAAGATTTCATCTCAAAAGTCCTTTCTATGAAAAAGTGAAAATGACCATAAAAAGGACTATAGTCCTTGAGTCCTTCATCATTGTTGGCTCATTTGATTGTGATCACACCCAATGGACTAATGGGCTACAAGAAATGACCACTTTTAAAAGCTAAAACAAAGGTATTTTTTGTGAGTTAAAGTGCATTAGAAAGGTTTTCCATTTGTTCTTTGGGAATTTTTTCCACTTAATTTAAAGCCCATTTAAAGGTTTTTTTTTTTTGAACACATGCACAAGAATAATCTAAATTTTTTTCCTCTAATATTTTATAACTTTTTCAAAAACCTTATTTCACTATGAGAAAATCATGTTTGTTGTAACTTGTCTATTTAGTTGTAATCTAATTGCATTGGACACTTTTTAGTTGCATCAAACAAGTTGCAATAAACACAATTTTCTCATAGTGTTTTTAAACTTTTTTTAAAATCCAAAGGTAAAATCTTATAAATGTCATCATGCAAAACTTTTTAAACTTAGTTTTTTTAATATTTTATGTAACCAAAATCAAATCCCTAGCCAACACATCATACATGACTAGACCATTTCAAAGTCCATCTAAAAAACTATTGTCAAGATTATAGTCTATAATGTTTCATTTTGAAAGTTCATATTTCTTATGTTTTTCTTTATTATGGAAATTTAATAGATGTCCAATAAATACATATTCAAATCAATATCCTTAAATTAAATTGGTATAGGAAAAACAAAAAAAACTTATCAAATATGGTCATTAGAATGATACACACTTTGCAAATGTTTTTTAAAAGCTCAAAAATTGGTCCACTCATTTTTACACCCACCCCCTAGACTATTATTGGCTACTTAACCTTAGGTTATTTTAGGTTATTCTAAGCTACGTTATTTTTAATTATTTTAAACTATTCCACCCTTTGCTATTATTGATTAATCCATTTAAAACTATTTTAGGTTATTCCACCCTAGGTTATTTTGAACTATTATAGGCTATTCCATCCTATGCTACTTTAAGATATTCTACTTTTAGTTATTCTAGGCTATTCCACTCTAGGCTACTTTAAATTATTCTATCTTATGTAGTTTTTAACTATTTTAGTTTATTCCACCTTAGGATGTTCTTGATGATTTCACCCTATGTTATTCGAGGTTATTTTTTACTATTATAAGTTATTTTAGATTGTTATACCTTGGGCTATTTTCGACTATTATAAATTATTCCATTGTAGGTCATTATAAGTTTTTTTACATTAAGCTATTTTTTGTTATTTTAAAATATTTCAACTTAGGCTATTTTAAGCTATAATAGTTTAAAGTAAAATAATAGGTTGGAATAACCAATAATAGTTGAATATAATGTAAGGTAGAATAATTTTAAATAATTTAAGGTAAATTAACGTATAATAACTTAGAATAAATTGACTTATAATAGTTTACAATACTTAAAGTAACAACATTAAAAAAAATTATATCGAATTACTTTAATTACTAATGAATTATGTTAATTAGTAATGAAACATGATAATATTACATAGTGATTATAGTGACAAAATTTTAAACAAAATGAAATGATTAGAGTGAGATGAATTTATTTCATTTAAAAAGTTCATAATGATTTAGATTAATGAACTCCATCCCATTTTTGGACTAATAATATAATATTATTATATTATAAATATTTTAAAATTGTGATTCAAATTGATACTAAATGTCCAAAATTTTGGTAAATTTAAGCCTTTGATATGGATCCCATCCCCAACATTAGTGAAATAGCTTGTTGGCAACTTTGACAAATCATGAGGAACTCAACTCTCTTCCTTAACATGATGAAATTATAGTGAGAAAAAAGGTGCTTGACAAAGGGAGCAACTTTGGTGATGACATAAGATAACATTACAAAACTATACACATATGCCTTGCATGTCAATTATGGGTGTCGAACTCAATCTTTCAATGCTTGTAGCACTTCAAGTGCCTTCCAAAATCCAATGCTAAGCACATTTTCCAAAATAGTCTTTGATTTTTATGAACATATGTTTTGATTAAATATTCTTTGATTGTACTTTGGTTAGAATGTTGTCTTGACATCCTAGAATTGATGTTCTTTCATACCTCATCACCATTGATAGTAAAATTTTCTTCGTAAATTCATTTTCTTAAGGTAAATAGGATATAACAAGCCTTTAGATAATTGTGTAACAATCTAGTTACATGCAACTTCTTTATCCCCATTACAATGAAATACATAATTTATGAACATTATATATTCTATATATATTTAATAACATTTTGTGTTGTTGAAGAAGGGAATGGGTATGTAAGTACTTAAAATCTAATAAACTTTGTAAATCCCCATGCAATCATTCCATGAAGATCCATATTTGGATAAAAACACACTATTGGTGACTACATAGTTCTATCACAACTTGATTATTTGCCATGGAACAAAATTGATTAAACATGTTTGATTTTTAAGAATTTTCACATGCTCAACATGAGCTTTCTTCTTTTTAAAGCTCTAAAAATTTTCTAGTTCTCATGTACTACTTGGAGCCACTTGCTCCATTGGATGCATTAATGTTATTTGGTTTTGATGCATAAATTACTTCTGACTTTGTTGTTTCAGCGAAAGTATCTTGTTTATGCTTCATAGATGATTCCATCTTCAACAATCTACTAGTCAAGGCATGTAATGTTTTCTCTCCTCATGGAACACTATCCCACATGAACGGCAATGGATCAAAGCTATAAGGCAAGGCTACCTTAATTTTTGTCATCATTTCATGATCATCAATCATGACTTACATGTCTTCGATTAACTACTTGCGAATGGACATGAGTTCATTCAAGAAGATCACCACCGACTGGCCTTCCTGTAATTTGCACCAGTAAAACTTCTCCCATAAGTGTGAAACACTTTCTTTTATGGCCTGCCCATGGATTGAAATGAATTGCTTCCACATCTTCACTATTGATATACAACCCAAATTCATCTACATGTGCACAACATCAACAATCTGTAAAACACTTAAATAGAAACTTTGTAATTCTTTTGCTACCAATCCTCATTATTAGTTGTGTAGTTTATGAATTCTTCACCATTAACAATGTCCAACAATTTTCTTGACTTGAAAATAAATGTTATATGAAAATGCCAACATGTAATATTCTTCCTGTTGTACTTCTCAATAGCCTGGAGCTCTAACAACTCCGTAGCATCCATGATTCAAAAATTAATTAATTTAATAAATCTACTTTTCTCAAAAATAAATACACATCACATAACAATGCGTGGGCCCATAAACTATTGAATAAACTAAAGGAAAAAAACAGAAAATAAAAAATAAACAAACAAACACCAAGATCATAAAAAAAAAATATGTTTTTAATTACAATAACAAAAGAAGTTACAAGAATTATGATCATCAAAAAAGCGAATTTAAGCTAAATACCTATATTGTACGGCAAAAGAAGAACAATAAGTTATTTTTAACTATATAATTAAAGACTGTTTTAGTCAAAGGTCCAGCGACCAAAAGCCTAAGGACAAATTGGAAGCGAATTGGACCTTTCTTAACATTAAAAAAACTTTTTTTTAAAGGTATACTGATTGTGTCTAAAAGGCTTGGGGTCCAATTCAAGGTTCCAATATAAAAAAAGTGTGATTGGCATGTGAGAAGATTATGCTAACCTTTGGTAAAAAAATTAATTTTTTTTTTTTTCCATGGGTTTTTTTACTTTTGTGAATTTTTTTCTTATTTTTTGTTCTTAGTTTACACAATGGATGAGTGTAGGCACAAGATATCACAACTATTTTTTCTTTTGTGCTTATCTTTGGAATGGGAATTGGTTTAGGCATCTCTTATAAATTCAAATTTCCTTCCACTTGTGAAAATTAAAACTTTAATCCTTCATTTTTTTTCCTATCTTTTGATTCACCTTCATTTTGTGCATTTAGAAAGGCTAAAAATGCACTCCTTCTAGCAATCACCTAGTGAGGATCCACAAAACTAACCAAGTTAATTCTAGAATTGGTCAAAAAGAATCACCTTGTGAGAGGATCCACAAAACTTGCCATGTCAACTCTAAAATTGGTGAAAAATGGAGGAGTTGCAACAATATACTCAACCCATAGTATGTCTCCTATTCTCACAAAACTTGAGGAACAAGAATAATAATAATAATAATAATAATAATTTTAAAAAATAAAAAAATGAACAACCTTAGACCATAGCTTACACTTTGATTCTTCAAACCATGAGCTCTCCTTTAAGCTTTTTTTTTTCGGGTCTGGACCAAGTGGTTTTCCCTTAAAAACCAATGTAGCCTAAATCACTATTTGATTTGACTTGGTCTTGGAACCTTGTCTAAAGTGGGCCTTATATATGATGTATGACTAAATCTTGGTATTACATAACTAATGAATGCATGTAGGTGGTATGTTACTATTTAATATGCAATTAATAAAACAATTGTCTCCCAACAATGTTTTACTAATAATTAGTCATTTTCAGTGTCAGGTTCAGAGATGTATATAGTAGGTACATGGTAACACAGTTCCCAGTCATAAAGCATTGCAACTTTTTATCTTTGTATTTTTTGGTCCCTCACCGGGCCTAAGAAAACTTGTTGCATGGATAGGACGGAAGAGAAACTTTTGATATGTGAAAGTTACGCTCCAAGCTGTTAGAGGAACTTCCACAACCTGGAGGGAATTTTCATAACTTGGAAGGAAGTTACTCACTAGGTTGGTTGTTCAAATAAATAGATAAATATAATTTTTAAAAATTGCTTTAGGGGAAGGGTCTACAGTCAATTGGCCTTGAGGAATCTCAAATTTAAAAAGGTTTAAACCTAAACCCTTCCCCTAAATTTTTTTAAAAAAAAACTCTGCAACAATATTTCAGGGTGAATCAGCACCCATGTTGGTACTGTAGTAAAAATCTCAAAATTCATTAAAATTATTTCTAAATGAATATTACAAATATCCCATGCTTAAAATTAGGGTCTCTCAGTTCAAATCTAACATTTTTGGAGCTTAACATGGCCTCTAAGAGGTCTCACTCAAAAAATTGGTGAAGGCACCAACATGGGTGCTGGTTCACACTCGCTGTGATAAATAAAACACACCTCTCAAGTGATGCAAGCAACCAACTAGTTTTAAATAATAAATTATCTCTGAACCCACCCCCTTCCCCCCCAAAGATGGGCCATGGACATGAGTTCAAGTAGCTATGCAAACAACAAAGACATTGGGCACACTTAGTACCATTGGTTATGGAACTTGCCTTATTTCAACTAGTCTCTATCAAATTTGAAAATTCCAAATAGCACTAAATGGGGGCCCCAAGAAATTATAATCTAGTCAAGAGTTATGAAGTTATAAGATAATGAAATTGTGATTAAATGGAAATATTCATACTTTTCTGGTTTCTGTTTCCCCAAAATAACTTCATCTCTATATATATGCTTCATTGGCAAGCCTCAAACTAACACGCCTCTTGACACATAATTTGCATGGTTTGTAGAGATGTTTGATCCAAAACATGACAAAAGAAATGCTTATTCCAATTACTAGATCAAAATCTTGTTCACAATTGATTTTCCTCCTGTTTATTCACCATGATGTTGGATGTCTCCAGTAGGGCACATGCTTTTACAATCTTAGCTGTGTAACATGGGCAAGCAGAATTATTATTATCTAGTTGTTAGTGAGTGGATCACCCATGGAGCTATCATGATGATGCACTCGCTCACATTTCTTGCTCATGAAATGTCTCAATGGCAGTTATATAAATACCTGATGCTTCAAAATGTGACGTTTGCAATCCTAAGCTTGGAGCTGCCTTTTCCTATGAACCATACCAGTTCTTCACACATTCGAATGGTTCAATAGGGTACCTAACTCTATCGGCGCAGTAGTCGTAATAGAGATAGGTGCTTTGCACATATTTCAAAGCATCTATCTGTTGTGCAGTTAGGTACTGATATCGTTGCGCATTCCACCAAGCATACACAGGACCAGCTGCGCAAGTTGCAATGTTGTCACCAACTACCTCACACCCATCTACCCCGAATCCCTGGAATGATGCAACAAAAGGTGCAGCAGCCCAGTTAATAGGGTATTTCCCCCCTTGTGTGGCCCATGAGCTCCCATCCCAGAGGCTGGCATATATACCCATGGGTTGTGCGTTGAGAAATGGCACCCCCAGAATCTCATTGTTCCTGAAGACACGAATCGGTGTATCGTCCACAAAGAATCTGTATTCCATGGAAAAAATATCACAAGTTAAGGTGGGATGGACATAGAACTCCTCCCTGGAGATACCCCAGCTACCTGAAGGCTCCTCCTGCCGTGTCTGCCTGTTGGCTATGATTTCACATCCCAACCTCCGACTCAAATGCATAAGCTTTTTTCCACTCCAAAATGACTCAAAACATGCACATTCAAATTGATTGAGGATGTGTAAGTATGAAGGGGCTTTGTGTTGGATGGGTATGGCCCATGGGTGGGGGCGTTCCCAGGCCTTGCATTTTGAGACTGTCCCCCACCCGTGGGTCATACCCACCATGAAGCATAATTATAAGCGAATGTGAATTGCGACTCACTAGTTTTGTCCTTGGATCCATGACCAGGATTTTCTTACATGATGATTTCCCTGGTCCAACGCACGGCGTAGCTGTGGAATTCTGCAGTTGGGTCGAACCAGAGGCTGATCCGCTGCTCCCGCCCCCCAACTCCTTGGGCAAATACATTTGTCTGTAGCGTGTAGGGTTGACCGCTCACATTGCCCAGGAATTCGAAGTCCAACTCGTCATGATGATCTCCTCCCGATGACAACTGCAACATGCAATATAGTTGCAACATTATTTTATGTCTCTTCAATTATATGGACCAGAGCTGGAATGCACGAGGGCGACGAGGACGTTCTTAGAGAAAATTAAACTATTTCCTGCACAGATCTGTAGGGTAACAAGAGACGAGCGAGGCATCAAGGACTTCTTCCCGTGCAGAATCTTGAGTTCGAATTTTGGAATTCAGCGCCATCACTGAACAACCAGTGATCTTTAATAGTAAGTTCATGACTGGGTTTCACTAAAATTATCAGGCAATGCCCCGGAATTATGGAATCAGGTTCTTGTGTGATCCATCGAGCGCAAGTTTTCACCTCCTTCATGTATAGGGGAAGGAACCCATTTGAGGGTTTTCCTGGATTATCGCCCTTGGCAAGGGCTCGAGAGACATTAGCACCCAAGAGGAAACCATGTTAATTTTCTTCACAGCATTAGCCCTCAAGAGGAAACTATGTTGATTTTCTTCACAACAGTAGCTCTGAAGAAGTGTGATCTGCAATTTAGTCCTATATATCGATCAAGTTAGTTGTATAAAGTCTTACGTAGTAGGCAGTAACAGTGCCGGCAGAATTGCCAGGGACGAGCTTGATATTTATGCCGATAGCTCCGAACAAATATAACCCCTTGGATCCAAATGCAGCAGCTGTACATGGTCAACAAACAGGACACATCGCGTCATGTTGTAACAATTTCCAACTAGTGGATGCAGGAATCAAGGTAATTAGTACAAGCCTGACGAGAAACTAAATCCCAAGCAATGCAGCTCAATTGGCACCAGATGAAGATCAGCTGAAGGTCGAAAGCTATCTGGGTTGTTGTTCCGACACATATTACATTCAGTAGTGCAAGAATTGTCGAGTGTGAAGAATGGAGCAAAATTTATTACCAGAACTTTGATCGAGGACCAAATTGACAACCTCCCCGCCATCCAAAACTTGTGTGTGTTCGGCGTTGGTGCTGGATGCGTAATTCTCGTTGAAGCCAACGGGAAAGTACGCTGCATGAGCCACCACAGCCAGAAAGGCAGCTACCACAGAAGCCAACAACACCAGAGCCCGCCGGATTCCCGTGAATCCCATACCTGCAGCAACTGTCGATTGACTTCGTAAAAGGATGCCGAACTCTCCTGTGCTTGCTTAGGTACTCGACTATCCTTTGCAGCTAGCTCCCAAACCAAACACCTAGATATAATTTTCCAATTGGGAGACAGTACTAATCCCAGTGAGAATTGTCTACAACAGTACTATTCCAAAATCGAAGATCTAGATTTCGTTTCTGAAGCTCAGAGGAGATCTATTCATACACGAGGGAGAAAGCACAGGCCAATGCCCTGGAGAAGAGGTTGAAGCTCGACTAAGAACAATGCTAGTGCAAGGCTCCAGATCAGAGGAGATCTATATATGCAGGGGATCTATTCAGTACTAGAGGGGACTGATCAAAGAGGTAGCGATATTACAATTGAATTAGAATGAGCACATAAATTATACTCAATCTCGAGATCTAGTGTATGCCTGGAAAGGCTAGAGTCTGGCAGAAAGCGATGATGAGCAAGAACTCTAGGCCACTGTCAAACTCGGATGCTCTGCTCCATTGGGTGAGGTTAGATTTATAGGACTAAAAGGAGACATAGCATGATGCACAATGATAGGGGCAATTGCTTGTAAAGATAGATCACCGTAATGCACTTACGAGCTGGCGCTCAAGATTGGAAGTCTGGACCCATGTTTTGTTGAGGATTCCCCTCCCCCCACCTCCCCCATCAACACACTTGTTTGTTAGGGAGGAGGTGCTTTCCTCATCATTCTCTCTCTTTCATGTGTCTTGTCCCCAAATTTTAATTTGTCCCTGGGACCCAAGTCTCGCTAACAAATGTGCAAGTTAGGTGCAGTTCAAAATCCAATTGTCCTCTGTCTGCACTGTTGAAAAACTTTCACAGGTTATTGTATCACCCAAATTTCCCTATAACAAAATATGGGGTGGAAATGAATAATCCTTCTTCACTGAAACAATGCAATAAATTCATTGCATTCAGTAAGTCCTCTTCACTAGAACAACCAGTGAATTCACTCAAAATCCAATGAAATCACTTAATGCACAAGAACACCTTTGTTTTGTTATTACAGATTTTTTACTCTGTAAATGTGCTGACAACAGAATTCCTACTTTGTAAATGTACTAACTTCTATAAATGGCAATGCTCTATTTCATTGAAGGTCCTCACAACTTCCCTCTATCATTTCCCTCTATCATAGGCTTAATCATTGTTTCTATCATTTTGCAAGTCTTATGTGCATATATGGAAGGTGTTCAGGTACATTCATCAGGACAGTACATTCCTGTTTTCTTTTAAGTAGCCTCTGTGAACCTGTGTTGTCCAGTTCTAGCTTTTCAAGAGAACCTTAAGTTCGGGTTTCAACTTTTTAAATTTATTTTAGAGAACCCTCTGGTTTCAGCCCAAGGAACTTGACCTGTGCCAAAGTCTACATGCTTGAAGCAATGTTCCATAAAGTAAGAAGAACTACATACATGGCCCCTAAACCCCAAATTCATTATTAAGACAAAACCTCAAATATGTACCTCCTCAAAACATTTCACAGAAGTAACAACATGTCAAACACCAGCTCAAAAAAAAACACAAGAAATTAAAACTACTTCAAACACCAATAGAAGTACGAGGAGTAGTAAAATGACATGTACATAATATGTTGGGATGAACTTTAGACCCTCAACTTGGACTCATAAACATGTACATTTAATACATTGATCTCCAAAACAACCAAAACAACATTTACCACTTTTGATTGGCCCAAGTGGTCATATTCAAATAGTCTTTCACATTACAAAATTTTCAATGTACGTGTGAGAGGATGGGAAAATAATCAACACTAGAGCTATGTTAGATGTGGTAAACAATGTTATACCCTCAAATAAGGGATGTGGGTTGGGATGTTCTGAGAATGATTTGACCCATGTCCCCTATTTAGGCCTCTGGTATTGTTGGCTACAAATAACATAATGTACTAATTGTTTCTCAATTCTTACCCATAGACATGAAAATGAAACAATATAATGTGAGAGATTATTAAATGCTCTCATCAAAGCCAATCATTTTAGCAAGATAATCAAAAGTGATTAGTTTATTTTGCAATGCCTTTTATAAGCATAGAGTCATGTGTAAAAACATTATTGGCTCAAATTGACACATAATGACTGTACTTAATCCAAAATATATTGTGTAAATCAATTTATTAGTGCTAGTGGAGCTACTCTAAATTAGTTAAGAGTGCACCAATGTTGAATATGGGGTAGTCGGGCTTTTATCATTATATACCCATGGTTACATAACAAGATAGGGAATGTATTTAGCCCAACTAGAAATGTTTTCCATTATTGTTTTAATTAGCCTACTCAAGTTATAAATATTTTAAACTAACCTTCTCTTTATTTGACCTAGTTAATAGAATTATGTGTAAAGTTGTGCATACATAGCGTTGAAAGCCCATGTTTGCCCAATTCATGGGACAAGATCAACACCAAAAAAAAAATACAAAGGGGCCCAACAGGGCCCCCAAACTCAAAATAGTTATTCAATCCAGCATGAATTGAATTCATGCCAAATTTTTGGCCCATAGACAACCACAACAACCTTGTTGTCACTCTCCTCTTGTGTTAGTCCGAAAGGTCCTCTTTCAATGCTTTCACCCAATCATGCTCATTGCTAGTGTTGAGTTGTGTCAGTTGTTGAGCAGGGAAAAGAAACATGTATAGAGAAAACAAATGTAAATTTGGTTCTTAAAGGACATTGCCAATTCTAGAAGGAGAGAAACAGGAATGCCAATGTCTATAAGGGAGGTCACCACTAGGAGAGCACCTTGAATTTTTTTGAGGGAGGCACAAGCTTGAGGAACTTGACTCACACACTTCATGAGTTTGCCTCATTCGCACAAGAGCTAGTTGTTCTAAGCTTATGTTTTAAGCTTTTCACCAACACCTTGCACATTTGTTTAATTGTATAGATTTTGAAACTTTAATGATTTTAAGGATATTTTATCATTGCATTTTTTTAAAATTCAAGAATATAACAGTACTTCCTTTCTTTGAATGTTTTGATTAAAAACACTATGTTTGAATGTTTGTTGAATTTTTTTGAGAAATAATAATTTAAGGTATTTTTGGAGATATATTTAAGATTTTTTTTGGAGATTTTTTTTTTGAAAATTAGGTAATTAATTGAGCTCACAATATGATTTACTTATGAATTTCCAAAGTTCAATAATGTGATTCTTGAAAGGTCCATGATAATTAAAAATTCAAATTATCATAATTTTCTTTTTTTAATTCAAATAAAACCTTAAAACCATATTTTAATATCATGATCCAAATTCCATGGCCTTAAGAAAAATTAAAAACTTTGATGGAAAAGATTGTTCTTTATTATTATTTTTTTTGTATGTGTAAAATTTCATGAAAATTTATCATTAAATGTAGTACTTTTTAGTCATTTTGTTGAAATTGCAAAGATGTCACAAGACTCTGCAAATCAAAATAATATTTTGTTGAAAATTGTGCATTGATTTCATAACATAATGTTAGGTTGGGACATAAACCATCATTTATTATAAAATTTCAATGAAAATTATTCTCTAAATTTTCACCATGATGAATGAAACCCAAATAGGTATTGAAAATTGTCAAACTATGACAATTTTAATGTGTACATTGTAACATGCATTCACCCAAAATCTAAAGGTTATTTTGGAAAACCAGTGACCAAATGCATGAAATCCAAAAAGAGGTTTGGAAATCCATTGACCAAATTGTCTAAATCTAAAGACAATTTTGAAAATCTAAAGATTGAAATTGTCATTAGGTTTGAGTGGGTATGGTCATTTTGATTTGTGTTTATGATTAAAGGGATGATAAACCTCATGGCAACAACACGTAATGGAAAATGATGATTGGATGGAGACACAAATTATATTTAAATCTATTGTTTTGCACATTTAGACAAAGCCACCCCATAAAGAGAAAATCCTTAAGTAAATTGTGGAATCTTTTGACCTTAGCAACAAGGCCACATCTTACACTACTCCCTTTGCAACACATATCACACAAGTAAGAAATAAGTAACTTGATTTAATCCTAATGCAATGTGGAAATTAATGTATGTTAATTACTAGGTTAAGTACCTGAATTATGTGTTTGCAAAGGAGATTTTGAAAGACAATCTATGCAACACTTTAAAGGAATTGAAAACATGAAATTATAATGAGGAGGGGTTTGAAAGGGCAACACTTCAGTGTGATGAAATGTTGGAATGTTTGAAAGTTAAAAATGGGTATGCTTCAAGGAATGTTCTAAAAAGCCGCCAAAGTTTATTATATGGGGTACCCTATTCCAAGACAACAATTCCTACCTTTAAGTACATTGAGCTTGAAATTTCTACACCTATTTTGAATGCATCTTTAAACTTTAGACTACTTGCAAAGGATGGTGAATGCATGATGACCAAGGCAAAGATCTTGCAAAGCCAATCTAAGAACATAGCAATCATTACACCAAAATGTGACTTTCATGACTACAAAAATACAATTGTAGTCGAATCAAACCCATTGTTTATGCCATTTTTGTAATCTTTTGTATCAAAATGGAAAAAATAATGAATTTTATTCAATTGTGTAATTGTATGAATATAATCATGAAAATCATGTTTTAGTGTAGTGAATAGTGGCATCCTACTTTGCATCCATTCTAAAATTTGAGATGTTTTTTGGTGGGCAAGGTGGAAATCCATAATGTGCAAAAAAAGAAGGTGAAAATCAGCAATTTAAAGGCATTATATATTTAAGTGTTATATCAAAAGAGGAGTTTAGATAAGAGGTCTAAACAATTTTGAACCTATAATAATTAGAAATCCTTTTACTAACCATGTGCAATTGGGTCAAGATTTTAGTCCCCAACCACCTCACATGTGAAGTCCATTCACTTTTTGTCGGAAGTTAATATTGAAAATTAAAGTTTAAAACATATGTCGACACATCAACTTTGTTGAATCAAACCTTTTCATGAAGTGTCTCCATTTTCCTTTCAACCCACCATCCCCCAATCCACTTGCACTATGAAACCTACATGTATCTTGTTAAATGTTCACACTTCATCATTGTTTGCATCTAAAGCAAGTTCCACACAACCTATCCTACACATAATAAACATCTTTTCACCCATGTACCTTGGATATCCCAAAAAATATTCAAAATAATCATCTTCATATGTGAAATACTAGTGTTAAACTCTATAGATGCTCAAGTCTTGCAAGATCCTCACATCATGATAATACCCAAAATAATCAATGTCTATGTATAAAAACAACCCATGATGATCAAAAATCATTATGTTATTCATTGTATAAATCTATTTTTCACCATTGAACTAGGTTTTGTGTGTTACATTCTTCCAAGGTTCTCAAATTTCAAGTAGGGTCCCATCTATGAACACAATACACTTCAATAACTCTTACAATTGGGTACTCAAAACAACTTTTTCCTCCAATGTCAACCAATAGATCTTGGCCACAAGTGCAATGTCATTATGCATAATGTGTCATCACACACAGCTGATTTTGGCCAGTTCCACATGAGGGTGTCACGCATGGTCATATTTATCCTTTTTCATATACAATATAAAGTTGAAGAGATGTTTAAGCATGAACTTCCATGACTTGTTTGAAACACCTAGAAATTCCTTTGTTATGTTCAAATGATAAGTTAATTTTCATCTTTAAACTTAGCCTAAGCACTAAAAGAAAAAAATCAAACTCTAAAAATCAAACTTTATAATCAAAAACCATAAACCTTAAACCCTAAATTTGATAGTCTAATCACGAAACCTTAAAAATAAAACCCTAAAAATATCAAACACAAACCCCAAAAACTAAATCCTAAAATTTAAAAATAAAATCAAAAACTCCAAAAAATAAAACCTAAATTTAAAACCCAAAAAATACCAAGTACAAATCCTAAAATCTAAACCTTACACTTATAACCTATAGCCCATGACCATATCTGGGGGAACATTACTTGAGAAAAGTAAAAAATATGTGAGTAAAAATATAGGGTGCAACAATATGTTGGTTGTCAAGTAAAAATATTAGTTAATTAGTTCAAAAGATAAGACGATGTATATTTTGAAAATAAAATTACAATTAATATACAGTATGTGTAAATCTCTAATTAGAATTTCTTTATAAAAGAACTAGCATGTACATTAAAATTTAATATATTAGTTGTTAGTAGGTTCAATTATTGTGAATTTTTTTTTTGATTAATTTGTGATTAAAACAAGTTTGTAAATTACATTTTTTTTCATTTCAATTACATTCTATGGTTTCATTTTTGTTTTTAGTTCTAAACTTTCGAAATTTTATTTTTGCCTTTAACAAAATTGTTACCATCTGCTCTTGAAACCCCTGTAGATTTGATTATAAGAATCGTGTGTTTGAAAAGGCTATTGATTGCTTTCATTCTCTTTTTTGTTTTATAGAATGTGTGAAGTTTCACATATTCATGTTTGCAATGCATAATTGATTGTCTTTCTGTGCTTTGAAATGTGTCATGTACTTGTATAAATATTTTATCTAACTTACATTTACCCAATTGATATGTATAGGGTAAGTGATGAGATATTATCTCTACCCTTCCTAGGATTGATAATTTTGCAAAGCCTATAAATTCTTACACTTATCCAGTTTTGGGAAAATTTTGAAACTATTTAGGTTTATCCAGCTGATATTATTTTAATACTATTTATGGCTATCCCGAGTTTCTTTTGTGGCAAAATTTCACCGCTTTGGCTAAAAAGAAGGGGAGCCTGCAACTTGTCCAAAGGATTTTTCTAGGAACAATGCCCAAAATTGCCATATTTTGAAGGAAAAAAGAAAGAAAGTGCCATATTTAGCCCATGCATTATTGGATGTCGCCAGTGTATAGTAGTGGTCTTTAAAAAAATTAGAAATTTTTGGAAATTTTTGTATTTTACTTGAAATTTGGAAAAAGATGAAAACAATGTCACCAAACTTTCAAAACCACAAAATTGAAGGAAAAAAGAACCCTGAATACAATCTTCTATTACATAGTACACTAAGATCTACCAAACCATATTTCATGTCGCACTCTTCATATCATTGGAAAGCTCTCAATGAGTAGGGGTGCATTGACTTAGTTTCAGACTGCTTGGCGCTACGGTGTGGAATCTTTTGATTATTGAATCATTTTCTCAATGAAAATTAAATAAAATCAAAACTTAAATTTGCATTGGAATTTGGAAGCATTCTTGATGTTGTCGGAAAGCTCTTGGTGAGTCAGATTTAATAGAGTTTATTTCACAATGTTCAGACCTAAGGTGTGGAAGATATTGCTTTTAGAGTGGATTTTGTTGCTGGAAATTCACAAACAATGCAAAAAAGGGGTTTCAAAGGAAAAATCTGTTGAGCCCTCAATGTGTTCACACTTGGGCCAATGGCACAAGCTACACTAGTAGGTAGTGAAACTAGAGTTTTCTAATGTTAAGTAGAACCCAGACTTAGTTACCAGCAATTTCTCTGGAGAATTTAATAAATATAAAATGGCCAAAAACCGAGATTTTTGGGGCTTTTTATTTCCAAAATTTTGAGAAAATCGTTTTTAAAAATTGCCAGACTTCTGTATTAGGTTATGTTAGGTATAGCCAACAACAATAATAGAGAAGGATGTAAAAATATTCTACTCTCATATATCTTGTTTATAGTTTATAGCCAAATTTGACGAAATCTTCTAATGGATGATTGCCACTTTGACTACACTAAAAAAATTGAAGTGAAAAATACTATTAGGTACCATCTCTGTTTCCTAGTTTCCTTGCTGACATCTTTCAAAAGAGATTCATGAGATACCAAACTACCTTGGCCCTTTCAACACATGTCTGTTGAATAATTAATTAGTTTTGAAATTTTCATTTCAACAAATGGAATATTCTCGAATATTCCAGATTTTCCTTCACAATATTGTTTGATTTGGAAGAAATAATTTTTGAAAATTTCAACATTTCTGAAAATAATATAATTAGTGTCGAATTGGCCAAGGTACTAGGGTACTTTTCAATTATGGAACCCCTTAGTAGTGCTGTTGTGAAGATTCTTCTCACTGGTAGTATATAATTCTGGGAGGAAATCAGCCTAACTGACATTTTGCTTCCCAGAATCAAGAAGCAAAGAGAAGAAAGTTTGAGGTCGAATGATCAGGACCACATGTGCTATACACAACACACTAAATTACAAGATCTTGTACTGCAGTATAAGGGCATCTCCACCGGTGCTCAGTATTTCACTCTGGATAATAAAATTAAATGTCAAAATTTAGCTGTTCTTTTTTGGGCAACCCCACCAATAAAACTGTAACTGGAACTGCAAATACGTGAGAACTACTAATAGCAAACCACCTGGACCAATCATTATGATCAATCAATCAGAATTACTGAGCCGCAGCTAGGTCCAATTTATTACTCTTTTTTGGAGATGCACAACTGTGTTGCGCCTTTTACCAGCCAGGGCAAGCTGCACGAATGTACTGCAGAAAAACCAATTTCCTGAGCTAAACCGGCACATTTTGGCTTTTTCACAAAACATTTTACTGTCTGGAGTCACATACTGAGCACCGGTGGAGATGCTCTAATAACCACCCACTCCCAACCCTAAACAACTCTAACCCTAACCCTAAACAAATCCAACTTGGCGGTTCAACAGTCAAGCATCAATGAACAACAGCTTCATCTCAATGAAGACCTCTGAAGTTGTGTTCCTTTTCAGTCTAGTTTGCAAAGATCCAAAGCATGGCTCCACTTTCAGTAGTTTCAAATACATTTTCCACTCAAGTTCACACACATCTAAAGCTTAGCTCCCAATGTTCTCCACAGACCACAGAGGCTTGGAATAAATGTTTACACTTTAACTTCATTCAGAGATTTGATGCAGACAAAAACTTGGGTAATGCAGAAATTGTAGGCAGGACTTGCAGAGGAGATCATGTGGAGAGATATAGATCATGTTATAATCTCAAGGCATCCCAAATAATTTACCACCAGAAACTCGATTCTTAGCTGATTTCTGGAAACCAATTCCAGCATCCTACTTAAGAAAACATACCAGAAGGAATAACTTTGAAATATAATACATGCATATGCAATTTCTTCAAACAAAAGAAAGCATAATTTTGACCCACAACAACAAAATTCAGCTCAATGGAAAGCACATGCATTTTGACATTGCTTGGAAACTGAGAGCAGCTCATGTGTTAGAATATCATCTGAGCAAGAATTTCTATGTTGAGCAATTTTGTTGTCATGGAAGCTTCACAACCATGTCTGCTGTAAAACCTTGTATTGTCAGAAGACTCTTCACATTGGATTATAATCTGTCATGGCAACAGAATTCAATGAGATATCCAAAGGATTTTGGCAGCAAGGATTTCAGTCCAGGAAAAAAAAATCTCTGAAGCACTTTGTTCTTGAGTTAGATGCTTCAAAGGAAGCATCAAGTGTAGGGGGGGCGGGGGGGGAAGGTATGTCAAGTGAAGAAACTGTACAAGTGCTAATCCTTCCCTCACAGACACATACAGTGGTATCATCCTTTTGTACCCGTCACAATAGTGAGATTGACATCACTTTCAATGCAATTTCTTCATTGTTTGCTTTGCAGCTCATTTTTAAGCTAGTCATTGCAATAGAATTGTGGGGAGCAAATGCGGTTCAAGATTTTTCCCCTTGAACTGAATTCAAGCATCAGAATAGCCTTTGTTGCATGTCGTGTGCAAGTATTTTATTGCCCAGAATTTCCAATTTCTTGTCTCAAATAGGCACCATATCTCTGGCGTGCATACCAAGACCTGGGGTGGCAGAATGTGTTTGGCAGATGAGGACTGTGGATGCAACCAATGGAGCAGTATGCAGGTATATGTATATCAGTTGAGTGATGGGTTTCGGGCTTCTTTCCATTAGGCTGCTATGATCACAATTTCTGCCTAAACATAGCTTCTTATTGCAATTGTTTCATCTAGCTGTGCTCACAGTCACCTCACAGCTCTAGAGGTCAAGCATTGACCAACTGCAGAGCTCTCTGTGAACTGTGAATCAAACTACAAATCACTCGAAGATAACATTTGTTTTTTTTTTTGTTTTTTGGCAAAACATGTGTTCTTTTTAAGTTATCTAGAAAGTTCCCTACATATGAAATGTTCCTAACATTAATTACCTACATATTTCAACCCAGTTCCAACTCTCCAATGCAAATTGCCTGTCCATGCAGCAAGAAACAGGGCTCCATTTCAGTGGCTCTCCATTAGACTGTGATCAAAGCCTAATGGAAAGAGACCATTACTGCATAAGACTTCAATTTATACATAGGATTCGATATAGAGTGCACTACTTCGAATCTGTAAAAAAACAATTTATTCATTTATACATACAAGACAAGCATGCCAGATGCATAAGCTGGAACCAGTTGATGGGTATATCCATATTTGTCTATCAAAAGAGGATGCGACAACATTATGATGTCTGGATCTGTGTTTTCTCTCCCTTGGCAAACTAGTCCTATTGATCATTAACCTAATGTGAGGGTAATGTTGTGTACCCATTGCAAGTGGTTGTGGGTTTAACCCCCACTAACTAAGTGCATGCTTGATTTTGCATGACACCAAGGGCAATACAATTTGCAGAGAAAGTACCTACTTCCTTCTTCATCTAGGTGAACACCACTAGCTTGATACTGGTTCTGTATGATGTCGGCTCATAGATCTGCACTTCACTTGTTTGTAGTCATCCCTTCAATTCATGACTTAAAAAGGAGAAAGAAAAATGTTATGGTACAAGTTCAGGCTCTCTGACTCTTCTGCTAGTAGTAGTCTTTGTGTAATGATAATTTGTTTCATAGGGCCTGAACATGAGCTGCACATCTCTCAGCAGTTGCCAAAATGCCCAAACAAGATTGCCCACCTTTTACCTCATGAGTCCTTAGATTCACAAGCCATACATTGGCACCAAAGATAGCTATGGTTAAAAAAGACATGGGATGTTGATCAGTTGCATGCTTTCAACAGGCCAATCCAGTTTTCAGTGGCAAACAACTCCAAGATTTTGCTCATGATCTAGACGAACCCAGGGATGTATAGTCACAAACATTGAGCAACCACACAATGCACTTTTGTTGAAATTGATTCAACAAATCCATCACAAAGCGGGTGGTGTATGGGATTCCTTGGGGACTTACCTCCAAGGTGGTACACACTCACATTAGGGTAAACATGGCCCCCACCGAACAGGAGCCAGTAATCAAACTTCCCCCCCATTAGGTCAGGCTGATGCCTGTCAATAATCATTTGTGCACCTACAATCCTTTCAAAAATTTCCCTTGACTGAATGCTCGATATTAAAACTTATGTTCAGTTATTTTAATGGAAGAGAATGGAATGTTGGTTTAGTGTGGAGTTAAAGGGGGGAGGGGTGGTTGGTATATTTTTAAAAAATGAATGCTGTTTTGTCTTATCTATTTGGTATGGGAGACATAGTTTCATGCACATAACTGAAGAAATATAACAAGGAAGGCTTTAGTTCACATCAGAGTGTTTCGTTATGGGTGCCTTTTGAGACAAATTAGGGCAAAAAACCAACTGGTCCATTAAAAGCCAATGGTTAGATTAGGATTAGGTTGGATTCGGTTTCACAGAGCAACAAAAGAGCCAAAGAAAACGTTTGGTGATGGGAGTTTATGTGTCACATTGAAGGGCATCAAATTGTTCATAAATAAACCCTAAATCCCAACAAAAGTACTTTACACAAAAATCAACAAAGGACATGAATTTTTGGAGTCCCCCAAAGAAGCCTATTTATTGGTCCTCAAAAGGAGACTCCCTTCCATATTCCTACTATGCAAAAGCATTTCAAATTCCCTTGAAAAAAAAGTCAATGAAAAGCAAGTTTAATCTCAAGCTAAACACTAGTTCATTTTTGTTTCCAATTCTCTTTTAAGTATGTCATCTCTACGAACTAAAGCAAAAGAACAATTCCAAGTGTGCTTAGAATTCTTGGGTCCCAATGTGAATGAAAATGAAGATCTACCAGTGAAAGTAGAGATCATAGAAGAGGGTACATCAAGTTTGAAACTCTTCTTCAAAAAACAAGTCTAAAGGAAAAATCAAACCATGTAGAAGATCAAGAACCAAGTACAAAAGTAGATATGTAGAAACTAGATGTCAAAGTGATAGTAAAGCATGTTGAAGAACAAGGACCAACTCCAAAATCAAAGCTACAACAATTAAATCTCAAGGTGAAAATAGAACATGTAGAATTGGGATCATCATAAAAAATAAAGATAAAAACCATAGATAGGATTTACAAACTAAGATTTAAGTAGTACTTGGACTATTGCTAGAACCAAAAGTTTATAGTCCGAAATGTTGGGTCAAGGTATTTCAAAAGACCAAGGGATCAATTATCTCATATCAATTGTTCGTATATATTCCTTCCCACAACAACTTGCACATCAAAAAAAAATGTTGATTTAGTGTGGGAAGATTTTTCAAAATTTTATATTCTTGTTTATTCTAACATACAATACTTGAACATGCATTAACAACATTTTTAGATTTGTTGCATTTTTTGGATTCTTGGGTTGTATACAAAAAAAAAAAGGCATACCATTGGTTGGGCCAAAATGCACACCAACAAATTCCCAAAAATTAGAACTAGGAATATCACAACAACCATGAACTTGAATGCGTCGCGAAGCGACAAAGCAGCCATGCGGACTTGCAAGTAGCAAATAAGGAAAACATACCCCCTATTTTTAATGCACAAGGGCCAAGTTCAAATTAGAGTTTGAATAAAATCCCTACAATAAAGTTAAAAGGCATGTGGATAGATCAAGCATTGGAAGAGGCAATGGATGTTGCTAAAAATGGGACTTGTTTCTTAAGGAATGCAAACAAGCGATGGAACATTCCTTTGAGTTTTCTTTCTAACCACCTAAACAACAAAACAAGATCTAAGAAGATGTGATTAAGAAGTGTGTTTACAAAAGAAAAGTATGTAATAGTGATTAATTAGATTTTAGTTATGCAAGATTGTGGATTGTTATAAGCCTACAACAACGAAAGATGAAGGTTGTAGAGTTAACACAAACAAAGGCTACACCATTTCAAAATGGGATACTAAGGAACAATTGGTGATGTTGGTTCAAATGCAAACACTTTGAACTAAACATTTGACAAGTAGAAGGATTAGAAGTTTGTAGAGCACAGGGATTGATTCCTAGTTCCTATAATTTATTCTACGCCAACATGCATTCACTATATAATTGGCACAATTATCTTGCAAATCATATATGGAATTCAGATGAAACATGCATTCAAGTTGACAGACAATCAAGTGCAAGGGTTTTGGCAAGGAGAGGATAAAATGTAATGTATATCACCATTCCCAAGTCTAAGGAATGGTTAATTATAAATTGTACAATAAATGTTGTAAGAACTAAAACTAGGGTTTTACATTTTCAGAGGTGAGAAACTTTTGAATGATTACATCAAATTTTACAAATCAAGGACCTACATGGTAATGCAAAGGAAAGTTAGGATGATTTCCTTCTTGTTGAAAGAGTTCCTTTCTTTCTTCAAAAAGTCTATTCCAGGTGGAATGTTTCTCATCGATAGGGACTTGTTAATTTTAGATGGGCATCACAACCATATTACCCTTGAAATAATAGAACAAACATTAGAGCTTGGGCTAAATATGATCACCCTGCCATCCCATACATCTGATGTTCAACAATTATTAAATGTAAGTTGTTTCAAGCCATTTAAAATAACATTAAGAAAAGTTAAAGATGTAGTTATGTCTAGAAGTAATCACATGGAAGCAAATAGGAAAACCTTAGCTAGATGGGTAGATCCCTAGGCCTCAAAGCAATCATGCACAAAAAAACAAGTCTAGATTTAAGGCTATAGTTATGTGGTTTTTCAACCATAAGGCAATGGATAGCAAGAATCAACCATTTGAAATATAAATTGCAACAAGCATCAATGAACAACAAAATGAATTAAAGATGAAGAAGATCATGATCATGATTGGGGGAAGAGTCAATCATTGCAAAACTTATGCATAAAGCCGAAACAATTCAATAAACAACAACTAATGATTTACCTACTAATAGGTCAAAAGCTAACCAATGGTATTCTGTGGACATGCCTCAGTGTCTTATAATGCTAGAAAAACAACTTGAAGATATCAATGTTGTAAACATAGATGAAGATAATCTTGGGTTGTTGCATGAAACCCAACATCCTGAATTTAACTCAAGAATCCATGAGTGCCCATAATTTGCTTTCATTACTTCATTCGTACCTACAAAACAAACAAAAGGAAGGGTACCATTAGTTGACTACTCTCAATCACATATTATAACATTATTGAATCCCTAATATTATGGGAAAAAAAGCCATGAACAAGGCAACTACAAAAGAAATTACAAAGGGAAGGCAAAAGGAAAGGAAGGATAAGCAAACCAAAAGAGCAATTGATCCAAGGATTATGGTAGATTATGCAACTCAAAGAGCTACTAAAAAATGGCTAGGGCAATGTTTATTACAACTTGGACTTCAACAACTATAAGGGCCATGGGTGACAAATTTCATTAGAACTTTCATAGAGGCGTGCAAGTAGATTCGAGTGGGTACATGGGCATGAACGTTGGAAGCACAACATTGTCTCAACAACAAGCTAAGATGCAAGCACAAGCTAGGCAATAAACATGATGGCATTGTGTACCAAGGTTATTGCCTTTGAATGACCAAATGGAACTAAAGGCCACAACATAGTAGAAGAACCTCAAAAGCAATAAATGATCATAAATGAGTGAAAAACACCTAGACCAAGAGGAGGATTGATCGATCAAAAGAAGGAAGAATGGAAGGGGATTAGAAGAAACACATTGCAAGGAGGAGGATCAATTAACCAAGGTGAAGAAAAGAATTGATAAGGATTAGAACAAACATGATGCCAAGAACATTAATAGAAGAACTATTTGTTGCAATTTGTTTTATGCAACTACACATGTCACATGCAACTAAAAAATAGTTGCATGCAACATTTTTTATTTGCATACGACACATGTAGTTACATAAGATAAATTGCAAAAGACAATTTTTTTCTAGTTTCAAAGAGGATCGATTGACCAAAATGAGAGGAACTAATGGGGATTAAAATAAACACAATGCTAGAAGGATTGATTAACCAATAGGAGAAATTGAAGGGGATTAAAAGAAAATAATTACTAAGAAAAAGATCGATTGACCAAAAGAAAGAAGAGGAAATAAATGGGATCAAAATAAACACAATGACAAGAAGAACATTGCAACCAAGAAAAGGAAATGAGAATTGTCATAAAACCAATAACATTTCAGAACCATGACTAGGTGAAGAGGAGCATTTCAAAACCATTCGAAATGAAGGTAGCAACAAGGAGATCACAATTGGGTATATAAATACGCACTAAAAGGAGCCACCATGGGCATGGACACCCAAAAACAATTACACCACTATTATATATTTGGGAAAACACCATAAAAACATAATAACTTGAAATTTCAATTTGTTTTTTGGAATAGGTTCCATTATAACCAGAATTTCAACCCACAAATTTTGAGACCAATCCATGATGTATAAAGAGTCCATTTGTATGATTTAAAAACTTAAAACATTTGTGTGGATAGGGGTTTTTTTGTGTGATCAAAAGTCCTTTTCCCTTAATAAATGTACATTAATCAATCTGAAAGTTGGTGAGGATTTTGATGTTAATAGATGAAAAAGAAAAAAGGTCTAAAATTTTATAAGATTATTATTTATACATGTAGTGTAATTTTATTTAATGATATTTGTTTCAGAAGCGCTTTTGACTTTTAATATCTTGAATTTTGGGGGTGTTTTTTCACTAAACTTATTCATTTGTATGTGAAAAGAACATGGATGTATAATATACATCATATAGGATCAAGATGCAGTCAAAAAATATTTATTTATAATGTACAGTCATAAACTAGGTCAAAGAAAGTCCTAAAAAGGACCAAAAAAAGGGCACAAGTGGCTCATTTTAATGCGTTTTTACTCAACTAGGAGGAGGATCAATCAATCAACCATGAGGATATTCATGAAGAGGAAGATCAACCATTAAAGACATTTCAAAGCCTAGTACCATCTCATCACAAAGAATAACAACATTTCACAAGCAACAACAACATGGAGGTGATGATACTTTCAAGATGTGTAGCAGCAGTAGCAGGGAGGATCAATGTGAACATGATGAAGAGTTTAGGTCCACTAGAAACAGGTGACTTGGAAGAGGATCGCAGCCACCAGGAGATATACTTCATGAGCTTTAGAAAAGTCATGACCAAGAGAAGGAACTTTGCCACTAGGAAAAAGTCAATGACTAGGAAGAACAATGCAACTAAAAGGAATTCAATGATTAAAAAGAACACCGCGACTAGAAAAAACTCTGCAACTAGGACGAATTATGTGACCATGAAGAACAAGAGGAAGAATGCAACCATGAAGAAGATTACGACGAGGAAAAAGATTGCGTCCAAGAAAAAGATTGCAACCAAGAAGAACACCACGACCAGGAAAAAGACTGCAACCAAGAAGAATACTTCGATTAGAAAGAGTATTACAATGAAGAGGAAGAATTCACAAGAAAAATTTGTGATGAGGAGGAACTTAACACCATTAGAAGAAACACAGCAAGGAGGAGGAAGATCATGATTAGCTGCAGGAAGTTGGGACCTTAAAAACAAAACAATGGTAAGGAAAATCAATGGCTACCAAGAGGAGGATTGACAATGACCAAAAGTGGATTGATCACGACCAAGAGGAGGAACAAGGTAGTTCCACCCACAGACTTTGAGAAATGTGAATGCTGGTTTCACAAATGGGAAGAATTACACCCATGTCTGTTGATCTCTAAGCCCTGTTGTCAGCTACAGGTCTCATGTTTGATTTTAAGTGTGTTTGTGCACTCTCATGGCCTACCATGTGTTCAAGAGAATTTTCTTTCTCACCTTTTTACCCCCTGAACTTTAAAGGGAGATATCTTCCTCAATTTTAACCTGTTTTCAGGGATTTAAAGTGCTCTAGGAACGCTATATAACTCTCTATATTTTCTCTTCAGACCTCGTAGTGAATAGATGAGGATTGAGTGAGAACGAGGTGTCTGATACACTAAGTGTTCAGACACCGGTTTGTTTACCCTAGCTAGGTCTGTAAAGAGAATAATATGACCTATCACCTGACAAAGGGGGGTTTTAAGCACTGACACTTGCAAAGTTTGTAAGGGGGGTTTTTAGGATCCCACCTAACAAAGGTGTCCAAATTGAAATGTCAATGCATTCAAATAAATAAATAAATAAATAAATATAGTCAAAACATGATATCATTTTTTAATGTAGTAAAAAGTTGGGCATGATTGATAGCCTTTCCTCCATGTAATATAATACCATCGTAGTACGATCAAGGCCATTTCAACACATGTCCATCCAATAATTAATTAATTTTGAAACATTCATTTCAACAAATGGAATATTCTTAAATATATCAATTATTTTCCTTCACAATATTTTTTTGATTTGGAAGAAATTATTTTTGAAAATTTTGACATTTCTGAAAACAATATAATTAGTGTCGAATTGGCCAAGGTATTAAGGTATGTAGGGAATTCTTTTGAAGGTGTGTTCTATGTGGTTGTTGTTGTACATTGGATTTCTCGGTTAGTCACTTAATTGAATGTGGTACTTTTTCCCCTTGGAAGGTGCTTCACTTCATGATTTTAGCTTCAATTCATAATTTTTGTGGGAAACAATATATGTCTATAATGGTTTCTCCATGGCCAACATTGGTTTTATAGTATTGTTTTCTTACATATTTAAAAAAAATTGGGGTTGGGGAGGGCAAGGCCAACATAGTCTTCAAGCAATGAAGGTTTGTATATCAATTATTGGAGGAGGTTGTTTCATTCTTTAATAAGAAGTAGTTTGTTTATTTGATATTGATGTTGTAAGTTGTTTTCATTGTTCATTTTGTTACCATTTTTCATTTGAAATTGTCCTTGTTGTTTCATTATCATAAACACTAAAGTTAACCCATCCATTCTCAATCTTTATTTTACAATTAAGCAACCATAAAAGCTATAAAACGGTTGGGTAATTAAAAAAATTATAAATTATGAACATTTTGGAAGGTTGAAATTGAATGATTATGAAAATTGAATTAAGACACACAACTAAATTGTCTCATTAGCTAAGATGGTACATCATCATAGCTTTGGAAATATTATTTGGAGGACATACATTGGAACCTACCTGTTTTTAACAAATTCCCAAAATAAGTCTTCCAAAAGAATCCATGATTGTTGCCAATATTTTCAATTATAAAATGCAAAAAAGATGTTTGAAAAGTTTGTCAATGTGGAGTCCAACTCTCCATTCAATCACATCTTCAAAAGGAAAAGACATATCTTTTAATAATAATTTCAACATTTGTCAAAAAAAACTCCTACAACAAAATTGTTCCTACTTTCAATTAATATCCTCAATGATGCTTTTAGCAAACCTAGATAAAAACCTTTCAAATATTTTTAATCGTTAATAAAATGTCGTTAAGCATCCTTTTATGATCTATCAACTACCACTTTTGAGAACTTAAGCTTTCAAAAAACAAATCTAGCAAGTGGGAAACTTTGGTGGATAAACCTTAAAATCATAATGTGAAAAATAAACACAACTACTCAGACCAATTTGCAAGAAAACAAAAAAAAATTATTAAAAAATGTTTAATTTGTCATTGAAACCTAATAATTCACCACCTTATAAGACCACATTTGAAAGGTTATCATTTTTTAACCATGAAAATTAAAAGATTGCTTAAATCTATACAAATGTTTGAAGTTCAAGAACCCAACAAGATGTTAGGTGTGTTAATTTAGCTACTCAATTAGATTTCAATTAATTAGGGATAAACTAAGTTAGCTTAGTTGTTTGAGCTTTTATTTCAAATTGGTTCAAGTGTAAACAAAGTTTGAAATATTATGTGAATGAGACATGATCATAATTTGTGTGATTTCAAATCATTTTTGATGATTTATAACTTTACCACATTATACTATATTTCATGCAAGTTTTCATTTGTTTTGTGCATTGTGCTAATCTTGTGATAGTGAAAATATTGGGCTTAGATTGCTATTTTCATTTCATTACAAATGAGTAACCATTTTTTAAACATGGTGTACTATTCAAGATATTTTCATATTATATTTTGTATATGTGATGACAATGATAGTTGTAAATGTCGATAAAAAAGCACATGACAAAAGCCCAACCATAATATCTCAAGACATGTGATAAACTGCATGACCCACTATGCAATAAGTGATATCTAATATGACCGAGTTTTGGGTTTCCTTTATATTGAAATTTTCACCATCTGATTGGAAGACATGCGAAAAATGTCAAAAATTTAACCATCACAAAATAGAAAATGATTCTTCACCATCCTATGGGACCACATTTCAAAAATGTCACCTTTTTTTACCATCACAAAATAGTTGGGCCAAACCAAAGTTGCCCAAATTGCCTCCTTCCAAAGTTACAAGTGTTGGGTGGGGTACATGGATATTTATATACCAGATGGGTAAGGCTAAATACAAATGTTCAAAAAGAGCATAAGGCAGCTAAAGGTAAGAAGGTATATAATATATATAGGCTTCAATAAAGCTTCCAAAACAGGTTAAGGTAAATGATGAGCATTTACCATGTTCACCGGGTAAGGGTACGGGTAAACGTCTTATCATTTACCTTGTATTCACCATGGAAGCATGAGTGGGCAAATAGAGGGTAAATTCAACTATCTACACAAGTAGGGCATATTCCCAAGGAGAAAGACAATTAGTTTGTGCACTTGGTAATGCCAACATGAACATGTGACATTTTGAGAAAGTCATATTAAGAAATTAACACAAATAGAATGACACAAATAGTTTGCCTTCAAAAATATACACTCAAAGCTTCCTTATGATGGCAAATGGTAGATAAAATCTAAGGAGCTTCCAAGAGCATATTGGAAGAACCTTGTGCAAAGGTAACTAGAGTAATGAACATGAACAAAATGCCAAAAGCAATTATATTCCATAGTTGGGTAGTCATCATAATTTGAACCATAGGTAATAATTCATCATAACCACATATGCATTGCAAAATATGGAAATGCATACCTATGTATTATATAATGCTTTTGACATATAGCCCTTTTTTTTTCACCAGCTTTTTTTTTTCAAAACAATTAGCATCCCCAAGTAAAGGGAAAATCTCAAATACATAAAACTCATTGGGTAGCAACCGGAGCTTCTTTAAAAATTCAAAGAACTCCACAACATTGGTTTGAACTTTGAACCCTCAAAAACCCAACTTCACCCCTAAATGGTATTTAGGGTTGCAAAGTAACAACAATGACTAACCCAGCTACAGTTTTTAGTTGTGGCTTTGAGTGGCAGGTGAGAGATCTGGGTGATCTCCTTTTTACTATATTTAAAGTAGGTTTATAGTTGATAGTTGATACCTACTAGGGTTTTGCTAGTTGTGTTGCAAGGTCACAAATCTAGCATGTCATCCTTGTGAATTGAACCCCCAATAAGCTCTCCAGTCTCATCAATCTAGATTCTTCCAACACCATACTAACAAAGGAATCCCAACCAGTTGGGCTATTTTTAATCACTTATAAAAAGGAGGCTTGTTTTTGGGTGGGTCTAAGAAGAGATAAGAATAAACACAAGGAGTGGGTTTTTTTTTCTTCTTCTTTTGTTTGGGTAGTTGAGATATGGAAAAGAATAAACAAAAAAGCTGCTCTTTTTTTCTTTTGGGTAGTTGGGGATCTGTGAAATAATAAAACAATGGAGTTGTGTGTTTTTCCTTTTGTGTTGTAACTTGTTGGGATCTGGTATAAAATAAACAAAAGGAGTGGATGTTTTCTCTTTGGGTTGGTGAGATGTCAAGAAGAATAAATAAAGGAGTGGGAATTCTTTTTCCTTTCTCTTTTGGGGTTGTTGAGACTTGAAAAAGAATAAACAAAGGAGTGATTTTGATGATTTTTCTTCCTTTGGGTTTTGTTGAGATGGAGAGTGAGATCAGTGTCAGGGGATCATCAAACAGCAAACAAGCAAACAAACAAATTAACAAACAGGCTTGAGTGAAAGTGTTGGTATTCTCCTTTTGTTTCTGCTACTCCTCCATGTTGCATGCTGCTGCTGGCTGGTCCTGGAACAACAAACGGTCTCCTCACCCACTTTGGTCTTGGATTCAATTCATGCCACAAGTTTTTGAAGGTGAGAATTTGATCAAAATATGCTGATGATTCTTGATGATGAGTCTTAGAATTTGCAGTTTTAGTAAATATTAGGGTTTCCATCAAAATCTCTTGTTTTGTAGGATTGGGTGCTTGCAAAGCACAAACAAACTCACAAAAAGATTGAATCTTTGGGTAATAGTTTTCGGTTTCATGCTATTGGGGTGTTGTTGTTGTTGTTGTTGTTGGAAGTTGCAGCATCAAGTTTTTTGTTTTTTGGTGTCCAAACTTCGCCAAAATGGCTCTCCCCTTGGATTGCAGAATAGATTACTAGTTGCAAAGTAGGGAGGAGGGAGTGGCACACACACCCATGACACACCACAAGGAGAGGAAATCTTCCTCTTCTTCTTGGGACCCATCAACAAGCAAACAAAGAAGTGGGTATGGTGGTGAAGGTGGTGATGTTCCATGGAATTTTGTTGTGGTGTGTTTTGGAATCGGACCTAATCCTACTTCAGAACAGGCTGGTGAAGAAAACTGCTGTAGGGGAGAAAGGGATTTTCTTAGGGTGGGGAAAGATTGGACTGGAGGAGCTTGAGACTTGAAGATTAAGGAGGAGTAGTAGTATACTGGAGAATCAACAAGGAGAGTAGGGCAATTTGTATATACAAGAAGGAGGTGAGGAGCCGTGTGTTGTAAATGTCATTACTGGCGTATGGCCAAGGAATGCTTGCAGGGGAGATAGGAGTTGGTGCAGGATTCACAGAGACATGGGCAAGCACACATCCTATATACCTGAGAGGCGAGGATGGATGGGCAGATGGCGGGAGAGAAGCAGGAGGAGGAGGAGGAGGAGGAGGCTCATCAAATATTCATAGTGATGGTGGTGATGGGTTTGAGAATTCACTTGGGGGTCATGATTTTTTGAGCTTGCTTGCTGCGGGTGCTCCAGATGATGAGGTTCCACATCCTGAAACCTCTCAACCTATTCGAAGAGTGCTGCACTGGGATTCACCCCCACAATCTCCAGGAGCAGTGTTTGTACACTTGCCATATTCTGTCCTTCAGATTGTTGCCACTTCTACAAAAGCGGATATTGTGGTGGTAGGAGTAGTTCAGAAGAATCAGGTCATGGAGATTCTTCTATGTGTCCCTCGATGCATGGGTTTGGATCTTATTGAATTCAGTCCGGATGTTCTTTCAGCTATCAATGGGAGGGTGACACACACTGAAGGTTTGAATCTGGGAAAGGAGTTGACTGAGACACTGGAAGGACAACCACAAGCATTCATTGGTCATCACTTTAAACTGGAGTCATACCAGTGCATCTTTTTCGCTCTGTGGCGTGACAGTTCTTGTATTCCAAGCACAGCAGAAGCCATATTTGCAGATGCAGTGCTATCTCTACCAATGCTCTTGTCAAATCGAATCGAGGCTCGAAAGTATGAGCGGTTAGGGAAGCGCTTTGATGTGATTCTGAAACTTATGCCACAGGCGGTGGTGTTTGTGGATGATGAAATGGCACAAGTTGTGATTAACCCTGCGGCTGCTGAACTTCTGGAGCTTCCATCACATGGAGAAGTAGAACCTTCCAGAGTGGCAGGAGCCATGAAAAAGTTTGCTGATAGTAGTGGTACTCGGACAGATCCTCAACAATGGTTAAAAGCATTGACAGGGACTGAGGATCAGGAAATTGAGGAGGAGTGGGAGCTTTCAGCACCCCGTCGTGTCCTGCATGTGCGCTCGTACCCAGTGAGCAGTGTTTCTGCACATGGACGGCTGTGGCTTTATGAAGATGTAACTGCAGACAGGGATGCATGTGAGGCTATTCAGGCAGCAAACCGGGCCAAGTCTCAATTCCTGGCTATGATGAGCCATGAGCTTCGTACACCCATGACAGGTGTGCTGGGAATGCTTGATCTATTGCATCTAACAAACCTTGTTCCTCAGCAACAAGAGTACTTGAAAATCATGCAGGAATCAGCTGAGGGGCTCATGCAAGTCATCAACAACATCCTTGACTTTTGCAAGATGGAAGCCAGCCGTCTCCTGCTGGAAGAAATTGACTTTTCACTTGGCGACTTGTTTGACCAAGTTGCAAGCTTACATGAGAAGCGGGTGGCAGAGAAGGGTTTGAAGATGATCATCCAGGGAGAAGCAGGAGCAAATGTTGCTGTGCGTGGTGATCCCGTACGCCTGCGTCAGGTGATCGTGAACCTGGTGAGCAATGCAATCAAGTTCACAGAAACCGGAAGCATCACAGTCTTTTGGCAATATATTCCTCCACCACCAATGGTTGATCCAGCTGCCATTGCATCGAACTTTCAAGAGTCTTCAAAGATCCTGAATCAAAGTTTGGGTGGCTCTGCACCTTTGGAGGCAGAACTCCGTGGGACAAAACCTGCAGCATCAGGGAATGTTAGTGTTGAATCTGCTGCTGAAAATTCTCAAGGTTCCACAGCAAAAGACAAGAATATATGGCTCAAGGTCAAGGTTTCTGACACGGGTGTGGGCATAGCTAAAGAGCAGCTGGAAAGCTTGTTCACTGCATCACAGCCAGGGGCACCAAGAAGGGATGCATCTGGAACTGGGTTAGGGTTGGCAATATGCAAGGGGCTGTTAGCTCTGATGCAGGGTAGGATGCTGCCTCCGGAGAGTGAACTTGGAAAGGGAACCACAGTGACAGTCATCTTACCTCTTCGTCCAGCTGAAGACTCTAGCAAGCTTCTCCTGGAGCATTCATCAGATAAGCCTGTGGCCCCCCAGCAACAACAACAACCCAACAACAATTCTAGCAAGGAACAAGAGACAAAGCCTCTTGTCAGTGTTTTGGTTGCTGAAGATAACAAAGTCAATCAACTGCTGATCAGGAAGATTTTCCGGCACTATGGGCACGAGGTTGAGTTGGTTGGGAATGGGAAGCTTGCTGTTGAGGCTGTGCAGAAGAAAAACTATGATCTTGTCCTCATGGACCTTCAAATGCCAGTACTTGATGGTCTGAGTGCAACAAGGGCAATCCGAGCACTTCCACTTCCAGTTTCAAAAGTTCCAATCTACGCACTTTCAGCAGATGCACTTGCACCAGAGAGTGGGCCAATGGAAGAGACGGGTTTGGATGGCTATCTCAGTAAACCCATTGTGTGGGAGGCTATGTCTGTGGTGGTCGAAAAAGTTTTGGCATCAAAAGCTTCTTGGTGATAACCCAATGTGGGAGATTGTTGTCATCATTCATCAGCCACAACTGAAAGCTGAGACTGATGTAACCTATGTAACTGATGTTGATTATCTCTCTCTCTTATTATCAGTGATCATTACATCTGATGCATTCAACAATTATGAGAAAATCCAGCAGCAGAAGGTGTTGCTCAAGGTCTCTTTACAATGGAAAGCTTCCATGGGTTTCCTTCCTGTCAGCAACAAGAAGTCTTAACATTGCTAACTGACTTCAGATCATCATGTTGCTGCTCACAGCCCAATTGGGTGAAGATGAGACAGGTGATTCCCCTGTTACACCTCCAGCAATTTTGTATTTATCGTATCAATTGGAGAACTGATACATGCATTTTGTCAGAAGTGTCAAAATAAACCTAATGCCCAAGTGAAGCAGATCTGATAACCTCATGTCTATAGTGTGTCTTTCATTGAAGTGGCAGGAAACTGGAGGACTTACTGAAACAAAACTACATGGTAATGTAGCCATTGACAAGTAAGGCACTTGTTCCAAAGGCTAACAGACAACTGGTTCTGGAAGAAAACTTTCCAACTTTCAGCAGGTATACATATTCCCATCATTTTAGCCATTCAAGATTCTTCACAAAGTAAATCAACAGATCATGCATGATGACTGAGAGTCTAAGGATCTGATCATATATATATATATATAAACATCCTTGCTTTGCGGAATGATGATGCTTTATGTGGAACTGTGATCCAGATGTTGGCACAAATTGTCTAGTGCCAAAATCTACAATGAACCAAGTTCCAACTTTCAAGTGGGAGGTGTTACAGTCTCAGAACAAGGAGGAGAACCTTTGGGCACATGAATTTTCTGAAACATATCTTTATACAGGTATTCTAGCTATACCCTGTAGAGCATCAGGCATGAGCACTTGTTTTATACATCAATCGTGCTCTTCTGCCTAAATGTGGGATGTTTCATCAGATGTGCTTGGTTGTAATGAGTACTGTTCCTGCCACTGATAATCAGCAGATATTGTCGAAATATTTCAATCCTTTTCAAAAAATGAGTCCAGTGGGCCCCAAATTGAATGTTTCAGAATTCCGACTATCAAGTATAAGGATGCAAAGTCAGTCTTGTGTATATCTTAAGTATATACTGTGGTAACCCAGGGGGAGTGGACTACTCTAAATTCTCAATAGATGCAGCATTGTTATTTTTCATTTTTTGTGATACCGAAAATTTGGTGAAATTTTCCAAAGCAAATTGCAGAATTAGTTGAATTTTTTGTTGAATAACAGTGAAAAGTCTTCAACCCAAAAAGAGAATTCTTGGAAAATCTGCCAGGATCAGGATTCAGGTCGCAACATCAGTTGTGTGGACAGTAGCATTAGAAGCTAGGAAAACTTGCTTCTTTGACTACAATGCTCTGAAAAGGAATGCTAAACGGAGTTTCCAACTTGCAGGTGCATAATTACCTGGAGCTTCCATCCTATAGAATTCAGGGACAAAAGCAACAACAGTACATGGTTGGATTTGTGTGGAACATACTCCTGTTTTGTTGAGGTTTGAAGTAGGTTTTGGAGATGGCAAGGATCAGGTGAGACGTTTAAGGAAGAGATTGATGTGGTTTTCAAGGATAGAAAAGCAGCCAAGGAGAGCTCTTCCTCATGGAGAGCATGAGACAACAAAAGGCTTATATGAACTCTTGACGATTCCCTCATGAATGAATACATCTGAATAGAATAAACAGTCTCCTTGGGTCTTCAAATCTTGTGGACTTTTTTGCATGTCATGTTGCTCCAAACCTCATCATCAACAGTTCATTTTTATACTCGATTTCATGTCGAACTGCATCTTTCATGTTTGGAAGCATTTTTGTAAACTTGGGGAGCATACCCAATTGAAAAGGTTTGTGGTTTAGGGTTTTGTGCAGTTTTGGTCTTCACCGCACCCATTTAAGTGCAATGAAAAGTTTAGGTCATGTGTGTAGAATGACCACAACTGCACACATTTTACTCATCAAGATCAGCTGCGATTTTTTCATGATTTTTCGGACTTTGCTTTTCCCTTTTATATTCAAAGGTACTTTGTGTAGAGATGACTCACTAGTAGCGGCTTTCAATGCACTAATGGATCTATGTTGGGAATTGTCTTGCATCTTTTACATACGCTCCCAATTGTCATTGTGTGTATATTGTGTACACATTTTATGGAGTGTTGGTACAAAAGGCTTAATCCCATTGTTGTACTATAGCACTCATCATAAGTAAATATGAGACATGTTTCAAGATTGCAAAAAAGCATAGCAACGCTAGATAAGATGGAAACATAATAAGTATGATTTTTTTGAATTTCTTTTGATGAAATCATCATGCACTCCATTTCCTAAAATTTTGCAATTTTCATATTTCCATCATTTGTATACTTTGTGATGAATGGTTAATAATTTTTTTCTTTCTAGGCAATAAAAAAAACATGGTCTATTCAACATGTTAGCCAAATTCAAAGGAATCAAATATTAAATATTAGTTAATAAATAATATAACCTCGTGGCCATGGAAAAAGCTCTAGATTAATCCAAGGTTATATAGTGCCAATTCAAAGATTATATAATTAGATATAATTCATACTTTCCTTAGAATATCCAAATATTATTTACACCTAATGATTTATGACTTTCCAAAATTATTTTTTCACAAAATGAAAAAAATCAAATTGGAGACAATTACTGGAAAGAAAAAAATCAAATTGAAATATATAATATATGTTTAGCAATGTATATCCAACTTGGGCCCTTGTCCTATGTGCCTTCTGTCTGCCCAATGCCCCTTGCCCACCAATGCCCCTTGCCCACCAATGCCCTTTGCCCACTTCTCTCTAACCTATGCCTAGTGTGCCCTAACCTATGCCTAGGGTGCCCTACCCTATGTCCTTCTCGAGACAATGTTTCATATCCATGTAGGTGGGTAGGGGAAAGGAGCAAGGTAGTTATAAAAAAGAGATTAACATTAATTGAAAGTTTTAGTTTTATTAAAAGGGTATGTGAGAAAGAGATAAGTTTAATAATAAAGGAGGTGAAATTATAAAGATAAAATTAATGTGCCTTCGTGAAGGATTGAAGTAGTTAAGGCTAATGATAATAATTGCTTGAATAACATAATTATATCATAACATAATTAGGCATGAAACATAGATTCTAGATTAATCCTAGAACCTTGTTTCCGGGGAAAAAGCTTTAGATCTATGGAATGTACTCTAATAGTTAAATTATTTTTAAAATTTTAATTTAAGCTTTAATTTGAAAATGTGAGGAAAAAAATTTAACAATAAAAAAGATCGAGGTTTATCAATTTAATAAACCCCCTCCACCTCACCCCGGCCCACCCAATTCAATATGCAAAAGACTACCTATAGTATTCACCAATGTCCATTGCCCATTTTATTAAATGAATAGTTGGATCTCTCTTGTTAGACTATTTTGTGGTCGTATTGACAACAAAACAATTAAATTTTCTATCAGACTTCTTCTTCAAGGGCAAAAAACCTTTGGATTGGAATTTGGGACATTGAAGTTATCTCTTTAACACAAGCATGACAATTGGGGTGCCTCAAATCCAAACAAAACATGGCATATACGATAGTGCCTTAAAAGATTCGGCAATAATTAAATTATTTTTTAAATTATCAAAATATTATTGTATGAAATATCAAAATTTCAGAATTTAGTAGTGGGAAGCAAAAGTCCAAGTCTCTCATTCACCTTCCAATTAGGCATGTCCTACAATGCAAACGAAATCAAGAATTCATTCATGTAAAGGCACATGCAAACAAGAACTAAGAAATGTAACAAATGAATGGTGTGCATCAAAATTTCTTCTGAACTTACATAATCGCTCCAATTGTCACTCATACATTGGCCATTCATGTAGTGGACAAGGATAACACATTTGCTTTGTATTCATGTCCCTAAGCTAACCATAACGAGGATGGTTAGCAATGTACTAACCATACTCATACATTCTACCCACCTAGTAGTCACGAAGTGACTAACCTACTTAGGTTAAAATAATGTCTGTGTTTTTCAACATGCTTAATATGACCAAATCACCCCACCTCCCATGCTCCCTGAAATTTTTTTTCCTTTTCGTTCCTTGATTTTAACCTGGGTCCTTGATGGTAAAGTCAGAGCTTGGGCACGTTTGGCTGATTCTGGCTCCTAGATCACAATAGTCATCTTAATAGGCTTGGCCCACAAGCTTGTTACGAGTTAGAATCAGCCAAGCCTTGTACACTCCATAGTACATAACAACCACTTACATTCTTCACCTACTTACCATTGGTACTTACCCACTTACGTAGGTAGTTACATAAATTTTGCAAGTGACCTAGTAGCCACCGTATGCCTTACCTACTTACCATAATAACCACGAAAATTCACCACCCACTTACATAGGTAGTTACGTATGTAGGGCGAGGTGCAAGTAGGAGGGTGTACAAGATAGGCTACCAAACCTTGGTAACACATGGTACACTTAGTGGGTGTTGTTGGGTCACATAATCCCTCAAAGACTAGGTACCTATCTCCTCCCTTCATGAAGAAACAAGATTGTTCTTCAAGAAAGTTATCTTGGGGCCTCATGTCATCTCAATATCCTCTTGTATATCAATCAAAAGAGTAAGAAGAGGATATGTACATGTTGAGTTTTGAAAGAATATCAACCCCATAATTAATTGCATAATATTAGCAAATTGTTTCTTTCATTGATAAGCGCATATGGACCATAATGAAATAGAAATCGTCTAGACATGCTTAAAATTGCTTATATCCTTGTTTTATATAACCCACGGAACGTAGCATGGAATATTAGGTTGTTATCCTTGTTTTTTAAGTCACAAAATTCACTTCACAACATTGTTTGTAATCTTAACCCGCTTAATTACCAACTAGTGTTTCTCATATCACATTTTGTTTGGTCTTTGAGAATTGTATTGTCTTTTGTAGAGCAATGCAAATTTTGGACCAATACCACTTAGCCTATGTGGAACAACTCTCCCAATAATAAGTAGTCATATGCTTGACAATGTTGGGTTGATCACTCAAAATGTACAACAACTTTAATCTATTTCCTGAATTTTGGGCTCATTATTTTTGAGCTTATAGCCATTGATACAACCATTGCCATTGATACAACCATTGGGTTTCCCATGGAATGGTCGATTTGCTTAGAATTAGGACTAAACGCCACCAACAAGGGTAAGAAGAAAAAGCCGGTAATTGCCAGATGTATCCCCTGTAATCATCCGCTCAAGGCTCTTGTTATACAGAGAAGAGAATTCTGCTTTGATGTATTGCATGTCAACTTCTGCTCGTGTTGTTACTATACGAATTAACGTATTGTCATCCGTCCCAAGCCCCTTCATGGAATGATATAATTCCTGCATTCAAAAACACAAAAGAGTAGTAGTAGTATAAGAAAAAAGGATCAATTCATCCAAAGACAAAGACACTTTCATGAAAGTACTCTGAAAACCAACTTCTGAAAACATAGAACACTCATGTGTCATGTGTTATGGAGATGTATAATACATACATACATACATACATACATACATACAAGACAAATGCTAAGTTATAACACTATAGTTCTCTAAACCCTAAACCCTAAACCCACCCACAAGTTGGATGAAAATTTGGAAACCCATTTCAGAAAAAACTCGTGAATTATGTATAAAAAGTTTCTGTCCAATTGCCAAAAAATTTGCGCAGCTTTTTTTACCTTGGCAAAGAACCGGGCTGGGCAACATGTGCATTGCATGACTGTCAACAAAGCTGACTGAAAATTACCGGATATCTCCTTCTTAATTACCTGCAACGACAATCGATTTACTAAAATATGAATTCCACCCAGAATTCAATTTAATCACTAAAATATGGAAACACCCATGACCCAAAAAAATTCAATTCAATTCAATTCAACTCAATTCAATTCAATTTGTGATGGTGTAAGTAGGCTTCAAATGTCTTGATCCTCATGTGATCAAAGAAGCACCATCACTAAGCACCCTAACAAAGAAAAAAACCCCTACAAGTAGTAAATTAGCTAACCAAACTAAATGGCAGTGTTTGCTTTCAAATCACAAGTACTAAATTATTATTCTGCACTTAGGAGGAGGAAGTTTGAGGACTAAAGAAAAGACTTGTCATCTTTTAAGGTTAGACAACTTGTCAATATATTGCAAAATCCCAAACCCTAAATCCTATACTTTAAACCCTAAAAAAATCCTAAATTCCGCTACATGAGCTATTGCATTGATTGGAAGCATTTAAGGTTGGACAACTTGTTAATATATTGCAAAATCTCAAACCTTAAATCCTATACCTTAAACCCTAAACCTTAAATCCTACATTGCGCTACATGAGCTGTTGTTGCAGTGATTCTAGGCATGGGTGAAAACTTGGTGAAAAACTGTGTTGGGAAATCGTAACAGAAATCTTGGGTGTGGGTTGGTGGTAATGGAAACATAATATTATGCTCACCGTTTCAAGAGCATGTCCAAAGGTTTGTTCATACAGCTGCAAGGTGGTGCGCAATTGGGCAGCATTGCGAGTGGTGAAAACATGAATGAAGGTGTCCTCATTGGTACCCAAACGTGCCGCACCTGCTCTGTATAGCTCATGAGCATCTGCTAATGCTAGTTCTTGATTCTCTCCCAGTGACTCGGATGATCGGTTTCCACTCACAAGAGCCAACAGTAGCTACACAACAAACCCAAGCTTGCAGGGAACCACCCAACCTATTAGCAAGAACTTGTTCCAGAACTCATTCCAGAAAATTCACTAGAAAAAAAAACTGGCAGAATATCTGATTACTTGACTTACAATCCTCAAGCACCCAGAATCTGATTTAGCTTATGATCCTCAAGTGCAACAGAATCTGATTTAGCTTATGATCCTCAAGGTGCAACAGAATCTGACATAGCTTTCAAATTTCCTCAAGTAACATGAGAATCTGATTCAGAATCTAATTTAGCTTACAAATTTCCTCAAGCAACAGAATCTGTTTGAGCTTTCAAATTTCCTCAGGCAACATGAGAATCTGATTGGGGTTACAAATTTCCTTAAGCAACAGAGTCTGATTTGGAATCTGATTTAGTTGATCTTCAAGCGACAGAATCAGAATCTGATTTAGCTTACAATGATCTTCAAGCAACAGAATCTGACTCTGATTTAGCTTACAATCCAAATTTGTGTTTTGCAGCAATAGTGGCAAGAACTTGACATTGTAGGTACACAGCTTGAGAGCAAGCAAGCACCTTTGGATCTAATGAACATGTAGAAATGTCGTTGAGATCTGCAGATGATTTTCCAGACATGTCAATCACTCACCTTGCGATAATCACCACTTGTGTCACCTTCAATTTGGCTCTCCAGAGACTTGTGGTAAGTTTTGAAGTAGGTTTGGCTGATGAGTTGGAGCTGTGAAGGGGTACGAGAGCATAGAATCCCCAGCAATGGGGTGTCATTTCTGCCTATACCTTTCATGGACTCCAACAAGAGCTGTGCATCTCGCTCCACCGCATCCATCATCCACAACAACATTGCCTTCTACTCACCATACTCAATCCAGGAAAAACAAAACAAAAAACCCCCACATGTATCCCCAACAAATCCCATCAATTCTAATCCATCTGAAGATTTTCTTGAACTGCAATAATTACAAGAAGTAGACCAGCAACAAATCTTGCAGTGAAGAAGAGAAAAAAAAACAAACTATTCTTGAAGATTGAAGCTCAAAGCTCGGAGCATTGTGCACACCTCAAAGTTGCCATGGAGTTCTGATCTCAAGCGTTTGTGCAAATCTTCTCCAAATGTTTGGAAGTAAGCATCTGCTATGGCCCGACGCTGTGCTAGAGTGCGATGACCGAGAATTGCAATCACCTTCTTTGCATCACAACCTAGACCTGAAATCCGGCCCATTTCCCAAAATCCCACTTCAGCAACTCAGGTTAATGATCGAATTACAACACTGTACTGGAGGGATCCTACTCCTCTTCTTAGGAGCATTTTTGCTGCAGTGATCTAATTAGAAAAACCAAAACCAATTTAGCTTGATCATCGTGCAAGTCATGCTAGTACCATGCAGGAAGAAGATGCTACAATTTTGCAATCTGTATAACATGGGATTCAAGCATTGATAGATCTGTGCAAGAAGAAGCAGCTAGCAGCTAATGAACATTGCCATGGATGATGGGTCAGGACCTCTGAATGCTTGATTCAGGTCTTGGCAATCCTCATCGACATTCAGGATTGATGGAACACTTATTGTTGACATTTGATCTTCTGCTGCAAAACCCATGATGATCAATCAGCCGTATTTTCACCATATTAGATGATCAAGAGTAATTTCTTAGAGCAAAGATCTTCTTCTTCAAGTCTTCTTCTTCTTCATCTGCGCCTTGCTAGCTAGATTCTTGGACTGTAGAAGCTCAGTATTATACGAGAAAAAATTTTGTATGCAAAAACCAACAAGGACTAGAGTAGGGATGAAACAACAACGGCGAGCTGAAGTTTTTCGAACTTGAATGATCCCGGCTGCAAGCTCTGGGACGATGCATGTGAACTAGAGATCATAGGGTGCAGTATAAGGAAAGCTGCAAGCCCCTACACTAGTAGACGACTAAATGATCTCCTGCAAATAACACTAGAGATTGTGCAGAAACCACCGAAGTAATTTCCAGCTTGAACGTCACTGTTCTCTCTCTCTCTCTCTCTCTCTCTCTCTCGTCTTGTGGAAACAGATCCCAGGGGACAGTTCAATATTCCACCATGAGAAGTCTACCAGGAGATCAAGCAAGCGTGCAAGCAAAAGCTTGAGCTAGCTAGCTCTTCTTACAAAACTCCAGGACTTCACACTGCTTGCTGCTGCAGCCGGATAGAACATCTAGATAGAACAAAGTCGTGATGGAAGTAGAGAAGAAAAAAAAACCAAAAAAAGATCAGAACCCAACAGCTAGAATTGGAGAACCAGAACTGCACTCTAAGTATATATGATCGCACATGAGCTAGCTGCAGCTGGTGCTGAGAGTAGTGAAGCTCTGAATCCGGCAGCCGAAGTAGCTAGTAGTCGAACCTGAAAAACAGAAAACCTCCAGCAGAGCTTTGAACAACCTCCTGCAGCAGCAGCAGCAGCAGCTGGAAAGAGCACCAAATCTTTTCGCAACCAGGTCCTGAAAAGCTTGAAAAGAATTCAGCAAACTTGTGGAAGTTTTCTGCAGCTCGACTGCAACAAGACTAGTTAGTTAGTACTGGAGGCAGATAAAAAGAAGAGCTTGTTGAGTAAAGCTTGTTGCTTCCAGGCACTGAGATTTCGGTCTCTCTCCTCCTCTCTCTCTCTCTCTCGCTCTCTCTCTCTACTAGTGAGCTTGTGGATGTTGCTTCGTTTGGGAGATGGCGACAAACTTGCTGCGTTGCGGCATGTGGTACAAAACGACAAAGTCGCAGATGGCCGCAATAGACAGCGGTGCGGGAGAAACGCCGAAAGCAAAGCACGCAAGCGATCAAGCAAAGCCCAAGAGCATGAACAAGACAAAAAGAAGCAGAAGAAATTACCAACTAGACAACCTCTGCACATGAACCGAATATCCGATTATGTGCCCGGAGCCCTGGTCTTCATGGATGTAAAACTCATCTTCATCAACGTTGCATCCACGAGAGCGCAAACCGTAGACCGTAATCTTCTCTCTGCTGCGTCACATTTCAAGATTGAAGGCAGCGTGTGTTCCACAATTTCACACGCCTGAGATTCTTTTTCCCCCTTCAAAAAACCCAAAATCTTAATTAGTTTTTATTTCTTTCTTTATTTATTTATTTATAAATTCCCCCCAAAAAAAAACAAGCCTATCACCCATTCCAGCCTCTCTCTTTTTGTGCGAAAATTGCGAAATTTTTGAAAAATAATAATAATAATAATAATTCTCTGTCAATTTGAATGATTTTTTTCAAAAACTCGAAAAAAAAACTCAAGAAAATTTTCTTTTTTGGGGGGTCAATTTTCTATGCATGGTTCAAGTAGGTAGCCAATATATATATATATATATAAAAGCATGTTTTTTATTATTTTCCTTCCATACTCTGATAATAGCCAAATTTGGCTAAATTGGCTTATGGATCATGATCACCACCTCAGCTATATCACCAAAAAAAACACACACACATTGAGATTCCATTCTTCAGGCTTTTTCTTATTTAAATATGAGATTAAAGTTGAAAAAGTTTTTTTTTTTTTTTTTTTTTTTTTTTTTTTTTTTTTGTTTTTTTTTTTTTTTTTTTTTTTTTTTTTTTTTTTTTTTTTTTTT
>Ga0116229_10000841_pt1 | contig 44945 bp, 40 predicted proteins | sample S1TSphgellanicum_3_FD_87313 | JGI IMG/M metagenome (GOLD analysis project Ga0116229, IMG submission 87313) | Host-associated microbial communities from peat moss isolated from Minnesota, USA - S1T2_Fc - Sphagnum magellanicum MG | ecosystem: Host-associated > Plants > Peat moss > Unclassified... | reverse complement strand
GTGGGTGTTTGAGTTATTTTGTCATTAGTAGATTTGTTTTCGTGTCTTTTTGGGGTGGCGTGGGTAGAAGAGGGAAAAGAAATCAGTTTGTGGGAATTGTTTTTTATAAAAGTGGGGGGGGGGGGGGGGGGGGGGGTTTGCAGAGTGGAAGTGACAATGATAGTGCAAGCACATGAGATGGTGTTCTTGACAACCCTGCATTCGTTCAATGCACAGGAAGCATGTGCCATGGCAATGGTAGGGGCCAACATTATTGTTGCCCATATGGGGCTGACCACAGCCAGCGCCCTTGGTGCCAAAACGGCAGTCTCACTGGAAGATAGTGTCAGACGTGTACAAGTGATTACGGATGTTGCTTCTGAAGTCAACCCTGATGTCATTGTGCTTTGTCATGGAGGTCTGAGCTCAATTCTTCTTGTTGTGATGACCACCCACCATGTGTGCTGGACAGAATGATTTTTGGAGTTATTGACCTTCTCAGAATGTGCAAAGGTTTGGGAATCATGGTGAACTGTGAAACCGAATGCAAATATTTTCATCCTAGGTAGTCATGACTGGGTTTTGGGTAGCAGGACCAATTTTGGGTCCAAAGGAAGCAGAATATGTACTACAGAGAACATGGGGAGTACACGGGTTTTATGAAGCATTGAGCATGGAACGCTTACCCATTGAGGAAGTAATTGCTGGAACCATGCAGCAATACAAAGCAATTCAAATAGCTGGATGAATGAATTCCAACTAAATTCACAGATTTCAGAATTGCATTTTGAAGCAGCTCGCAATATAATAGTTGAAATGTAGGCATTGCAATCACAAAAACATTCCAGATGATTATTGGTTGCAAAAAGCCAATTATTACTGTTGTTTATCTGCTTTCTTTCTTCATGTTTGTATTAACCATTGGTTTCATATTGCTCACTCTTGCAATAGAGAGTGTGTCCACCCCTTGGAGGCTTGGCAAAGTAAGTTAACAAGCTTGTGGTTTTTCTGGCCTTTTTTGAAGCAAAAAAAGGGGAAAAAAGGTAAAACACAGAGACCTGAGAACAAGTATTCTACATGTGCCTCTTTTGTACATAGGTCTATGGTGTGAGTTTACATTGGATATTTTGGAGACATTAGTATTTGACAAATTGATGACACATTTAGAAATCACGACCCATCTCCCATCTTTTGCTTGTATTACTATGCTCACTGTTTTCTATTTGATTTTGTGATAAGTAAGCCAGAGAAAGTCAAATGATGTGCCATGGACCTTGGATCTTGTTTGCCATTTTCTGTCTAATTGTTGTGTTGGGTAGGTGAGAGAAAGATGGACATGCACCACAGACCCCGGCTGGACCTTGTTTGCTGTTTCCTGTCTAATTGTTGTATTGTGTAAGTGAGAGAAAGATGAAGGATGCACCATAGTTGGCTCTGGACCTTGACCACCCGGGGGTTGATTGATCATGAGTCCACATTTGAACCAACCTCGAATTCAACTGACAAATTGTATTGTGTCACTTCATACCTTGTGACTTAAGGCTTGGGGTTTTGGGCTTGGTACTCTTCATTTTGTGGAAAATCATACAGTCAATCTTTCTGTTGGGTATCTGCGTTTTCTCAACAGAAAAGCAAAGAGGGGAAGTTCATTTGTCTCAGTTAGGACAAGACCCACTTGTACTTGCAAATTCAAATCACAGTACTACAGTGGGGACAATCTGTGGTTAAATGTTGATCAGTTTACTTTTGGTGGGAGAAAGGTGACATCCTATGTCCTACATTGTAGAAGCTAGATGTTCTTTGTTGTCAGTTAGTGGATTAATTTTGCGTTTCATTTGCAGGGTTTGACCATAGGAGGACTGCCAACTTTTATGGAAATTGGACATAGTTTTGGGGCTCCAGCAATTGTGGAGGACAACTTAATCCTGCAAGTGAAGTTTTTGTTTGAACTTGATAGTGTCTTTAAGAACATGAGCACAGTGAGGAAAGGAAGCAGTGCTTTTATTTTTTGGCGAATTTTCGCAACCTGACGACAAATAAAGGGCTGGCTAATCCAACAAAGGGATTTTTGAGATTTAAAAAAAAGAAAACGCCATATCTTGATCAAAAAACTTAGAAGTCACCAGATTTAGACAATGTGTTCCTGTAGGTCCTCAGAACTAGGAAGGATTCCAAAAAAATCTAATAGTCCACTAGGACAATCACCATTTACTGCTAATTAATGTTGAGGATCCTAGCCAGTGCACCTACTTGAGGAATTTGAAAAAAAAACACTGAAAGGAAGCCACTTATTTTTCTATATCCAAAAATATATAATGTATGATAAAACCTACATAAAACCTACCTTGAGAGGACCTTACCTATGGGGCTAGGATTATTGTAGGCAATTAGGTTAATCATGTATGGAACAATAAAATTAGTTAGTGTAGTTGTATAGGTGGTGTTTTTTTCTTCTTCAAATTTGTGAATTTGGTGGGTTTGACAAGAAGAGAGCCAAATTTGGCTAGAGATCATGGGAGGAAGTAGAAAACTTTACAATTGTCAAATAATTTGGCTACTTGGGCCCATTTTTCCAAAAAGAAAAACCCTATGTACTTTTCACATCTTTTTTTTTCTCTCTAGGTTGTGAAAATTTGCCAAATTTTCGAAAAGCTTGGCAACCTTACTTAGTGTAATAGGTTGATAAGCTTTTCGAAAAGCATAATGCTTGCCTCCACAAGCATTAAGTTTTTCAAACCTATTATCATTTTATTCTTTCTACCATGATACCCAAGGGTATTTAGCAAGTACCCATTGAAAACCAGTTGAATATCACAAGAAATTTTCTTTAAAAGGCAATGGTGATTTTTATGTTGTGTAAAAGGTGGCTTTTATTAGATTTAAGCATGTGCTTAGCTCCACATCATAGGGCTTTTATTTTGATAAAACCCCCTAAAAGTTTTATTTTACATGTAAAGTTCTAATAATTATTTGGAGGGATGTTATTTTGTGAACAAGTGAACATGAGCCATGAATGTGTGAGTGTGAACATGAAACAATATTTTCAATAAATTATGTCCATTTTAGAGGATATATTTTTTAGCAAATTTTGTTGATGTGAAAATATTTTCGACACAACAAAATATTCTTTCAAATCATCAACCTATCAAGGTTGTCGCAACCCTAGCCTTGGGCTCGTGATGAATGCAAAGGCTTACAAAGGTGCAGGCCAAAAGTGAAGTTCGGGAGTCACATTTCATGTTCCTGGGAGTGTAGGAAAGTATGAAGGAATGAACCCCCACATTCCCAAGTGAGCTCCCACCTTGGGAATTGGAGTCTGGATGGACTCTCGAATTTTCAAAGGGCAATTGCAGGTGTCAAAACTCATTGAATTAAAAAGTTCTTTACACAATTAGAAAGCTCTTGGAATTTAAATTTCTAAAATGGGCTCACATTGACCCATTTGGTTACTTAAAACATAAGTTATGACCAAAAGAAAGGTCGAGAGTCAAACTATCAATTTGACTCTTATTCACTAAAAGTCGAGAATCACCCTAATTTACTTACATATAAGTGGCGTGCCACATATCGTTGAAAAGATTTTGATGAGGGTTACAATTTTGCTTTAGACCTCACTTCAATCGGGGGGTCTGCACAAAAAGTTATGGGCCTCCAAAGTCGCAGGAATCCCACTTTCGAGAATTTTGGAAATTTCGGGACTCCCAACTTAAAAGTCTTGGGACAAAATAACATTTGGGTGCAAACCCCGTGGCCAAGCATAGAAAATAATATAAGGGGGAAGGTGGTGGCTTCCCCCAAGTTCGAATCGTGATGAGTCTTGTGAGTCCGTGTTTACCCGTGGCTCATCCGTGCATCAAAAATGTTCCAACTACGAAATAACCAACTTGTTGTTTAGTTTGTGCAAGTCCATGTGAATAATTGACCCGCTTGTCGCTCGTCTTAATCACCATCCCAGAATTTTTGCACGCCCTTCTACCCCCGAAGTGTTGCAAGCCAGGGAGCATACCCCAACTCCTTATCCTTTTGTTGTTTTCACATTTGGACTTACAGTCAAGTATATTAAGGAGTTTAGGGGTGCATCAAAGGTGGCCTAGCCATGTGACATTTCATGACTCTAAATTGCAACTATTAAAATGGCTTTAATGTGTGTGAACTCCCATTCCATACATTAGATTACATATCAAACAAAATATATAATTATTTAAATTGCTAACATGATTTTTTAAATATTTTAACTGCATAATAAAAAAACATTTTTTATAATCTTAAAATAATGTGAGGCATGGCAAATATATTGATTGGTATGAAGGTTTCATACTCTCTTTTATTTTGATCATACCTACAAAAAGGAATGACAATGAATGGCATTTGAAACAAGGGTCCAAAGTCCAATGAAATGGAAAAGTTTTATTGGGTGGAGACTATAAACTAAACATTTGGCCTATAGATGAAGACCTTAAAAATAATGGGACCAACCAAGGCAAAACCTATAGGGGCAATCAAGTGATTTGGATCTTAAAAACATGGTATTGTAAATCAACACCTTTTGACAATTGTGTGCGCTTAATTCTTCATAGGGTTTAAGACAATATTTGTAAACAAATTTTGTGGTTGTTTAACCATATGTAGTTGTTTTAATCTTTGGAATTGTTTTACCATTTATAAATGTTTTAAGGTCGATTATGAATCCCATGCAAATCATCCAATACAAATCCAAACATTTTCATAATAACAATAAATCCATAAATTGATTGGACACCTCCAAATATGTCACAAAATGCAGATGTTTAATTACCACTGTGGACTATTTTAAGAATCATTAAATTATTTTTGTGAGTTTGAAGGGATCAATCAAAGTAACCCAGTTGAGATTTTTGTCATTCATGTCATGATATCCATATCCATAACATTCTTATTAAACATCACTAGACTTGGACTTGTACTAAAAGTTTATAAAAGAAGAAAAACTGAAAAGTGTAGTGCATAATACCGATCGAATAAAGGTTGGATATTGGGCATTTTCTAATCGTTTGGAGGATTGTAAGATATATGGGATGGTGATATAAATATCATACTAATCAATGGATTCCTTGAGGCAATTATAAAGGGTTCATCTTAAAAGCAAAACGAGACCTTATTCATAGCATTGTTGTTTACACTTTGCATTGCCACCGTGTATGGCTTCATTAGGACAAGATATCCTACCTTGCGCATCATGTCCACCACACTAGTGTAGTCATATTGAGTAGGCGAACAATTGAATTGTCATAAGTTCATCATACTCAATATACTTATACATGAATTCATACCAATGTTGTTGCTCATTGCAAATACATATAAGCTTTGGAATGTTGATGCATGTGACAAACAACAATAGACGTTCCATTGGCTTCTCACAATAGTTGTTGGCAATCATATTTCTAAGCTCTGTATAGATACCCAAACAACCTACTCCAACCCAAGCCCACCTTTCATGTTCATCAAAATGGCCCTTGTCGTAGTAGTAGTTGTTAACTTTTTCCAAGTCATCAACCTCTTAAATGAATGACATTGAAACCACATATTTATGCAAACCAAACATCTTCAACATCAACACAAGCAAAAAATGAACTCATGAACCATGACCACACACTGTTTTTCTACCAAGCGGCATTAATAACATTAATAGCTGCTTAGAACTACTAAAGCTTAACAAAGGTGCTTGTAAACTAACCCTAGTTTGACATGTGTGTGAATATTAACTTACTAGGGCTATATAATGCATCATCAAACATGTGGTCACCAATAGACTAAACATTGGCCACATTTGGTTGAATAATGAACTTTTCAATATCCTTGAGCTAATCAATCTTGGTATATGCAAGTTAAAGTCTCACCATGGGCTCATTAACCTTCTTGCATACCATGAGTAAAAACTTGACAACAATTTCATATGTTGTGACATTAGAAGCTTGATTGATGACTTCATTGAATTGAATAGCATCATTAGCCTTGATAAATGATTCAATTGCATCACTAACAAGCCCTTCCTTAACTATGTCTTATCAACCTCATCCTCTACCACTCGAGCTACAAACTCAATAGCCCAATCAATATTGTGGATGTTATCCAAAAGCACATTTATTGCTTGCACATTGAGGTCAAACTTCTTGACCCTGGCAAGGGCTTCCTCATACAACTTTGCACCAACATCAATTCCTCCCACTATTGGACCATCAAAGTTGTCCAACTTGTTGATGTAGTCCACAACTTGAGTCTTATCGACCTTGATAGCTACTAAGATGAAAATATTTTCAATTTTATGATTACCACTAGAAGTAAAGTTTTGAAGGACAATCGTCTCAAGAAGTTGAACTAGCTCATGGGGTAAATTTGCTGTCGTGAAAGTTGCAACTATGGCTAAAAACTGCTCTGGGCTCTTGGTCTCAGGTAGTGTTGTGGAAACAACATAGTCAATAAGCTACTGCCTATAAGGATTTGCTTTGTCAAACACCTTTGCCCATAGTTTAGGTTCCATGCACTCCACCACATATCTAAATTGATGTTTGAACAATGGGTTTCTGTTGGCAACATTAACAAGTTCATCATCACACTAGCCTCATGGATATGCCACAATTGCAAGAGTGGGGTCATGTTTCTCACAATGCTTGCTTACAACTTAGGAACCATAATATGGAATTGTGGTGAGGAAATGTTCATAATTCTTGTTGGTAGCAATAATAATTCTTCCAAGAGCATTATGCACAATAAATGCACAATGACTCCTTTCACTCAACAACATGCCCAATACATTGTGTTAGTGGCCTCAATTCGTTGCACTTCTCCCACTCATCAACAAGAGGCTCCATTGGTAGCAAAGACCTTACTAACAAAATGGGACGCTTGATGAAGCTTTATGGGCAATCATCTTTTAACAACTTGCCTATAACCAAAGGAACATTTTATGGATTGACCTTCTGAACATAACTTTCAACTTATGGGCAATCATCTTCCAACAACTTGCCTATAACCAAAGGAGCATTTTATGGCTTGACCTTCTGAACATAACTTTCAATGTATTGGAGCATGTTGATATAGAATGGACATAATGGGTGAAATTGGGCACAAATCCATGGATATCACATACTTTGATATGTGGTCATGCATCTAGAGCTTTAACTCCATCAAAAATTTCTTCGTTCACCCTAAAGGGTAAAAGTTGAACTATGTGGTGACATGCTCCACTTATTTGATTTCACCAATCCTTGTTGCGTAAGACTTGAACTATTCAAATGGTTTCAAGAGGATTTGATTTGGCCAAATCCTTATTGTTGTTTAAGACTTGAACTATGCAAATAGTTTCACACATGAATCCACGCCCAACTAGGTAAGTCTCTTACATCATACCACTAAAACAAAATTCCAAGCTACAATAAAGTCTTATGTAAATTTCCATACACGTTGTCCTGGATACCAGTTGATACACTCATAGTTATTGTTGGAGCATAGTTCCAAAGTTTGCATGTCTGAACATCCAAAAGACCCCATGCTCCATTAGCTTTTCACAGCCATAGTTGGCATACATAGTTCTAGGCTATGTGCAAACACCCATATGAAACCTCCAACCAATGCCCACTTTCCATGAGCATAATGAGTTCATCAAAGTGGCCCTGGTTCTAGTAATAACTGCTAACCTCTCCCAAGTCATTAACCTGGACAATGACATTGAGACCACAAATTTTCGCAAACCAAACTTTTACGACCTCAGCATAAGGAAAATAGATTTCGTTCCATGTCCACTCACTATTTTGCTTTCTAGGCAACATTGATAGCTGGTTGGAATCGCTAAAGTTTAACAAGGGTGCTTGTAAGCCAACCCCAATTTGATATGTCTAAATATCAGCTTTGCAACTTCATATAGTGCATCATTGAAGCTTTAAAAGGCGGTCACCAAAAAACTACAAATTGACCACAATTGGCTAAAGAATTCACCCTTCAATATCCCTGAGTCAATCAATTTTGGCATATGCATATATAAATTCAAAGTCCACCTTCAGCTCTTTCACCTTCTTCATTACCATGAACAAACATTTGATAAGATCCTCATATGCCCTGACATTAGAAGCTTGATTGATGACCTCATTGAATTGAGTAGCATCATTAACCTTGATAAATGATTTAATTGCATCATTAACAAGCCTTTCCTTAATTGTGCCTTACCAACCTAACTCCACACCTCATCCTCTTCCACTCGGGCTGTAAATTCAACAACCTAATCAATACTATGGATGTTATCCAAAAGCACATTCATTGCTTGCACATTGAGGTCAAACTTCTTGACCACGGCAAGGGCTTCCTCATACAGCTTTGCACCAACATCAATTCCTCCTACTATTGGAACATCAATTCCTCCTACTATTGGACCATCAAAGTTGTCCAACTTGTTGATGTAGTCCATGACTCAAGACTTATCTACTTTGATAATAGTGAAAATGAGCAAGTTTTGCAGGTTGGGATTGCCAAATGTTTTTCTAAAATCACGTCCGTGTTTCTCAATTTCAAATTCAAATTTAGTCTACAATTTGCAATTTGATTTTCCTTTCTTTTGATTTGAGGATCAAGAACCTAAAGTTTGTCCTCTTGGCCTCATGTTTCCTTCTGCTCCTCTTCAAGCTTCCTCTCAAGGACTTGTACTTGAGCTCCATGGCTAAGAACTTAATTTAGAGCTTTTCTATCCTTTGTTGCAACTTTGAAACAACTATTTTTTTACTCTCAAGTTCATGGTGTTGTTCCCAAGTTGAAACCTTAACTTGTTTTAGCTTTTGAAACAAAAATACATGGTCTTGTTGAGCTTTATCTACTTGCTCTTTTGCTTGTGCCCTATATGCAAAAGAATCCCAATGGAAGGTAATCATTTTGAAGAAGGTGTCTAGAGAGCAATGCAGCAACAAGTAGTTTAAATGTATGTTTTACAATCCAATCTTTCAGGTTTACAGACCATGCACAATTGCAAAACCAAAACTACTTGCCAAGATGTTGTCAGCCAATTGTTCTCTCAAGGATTCCATCACAACATTGGTATGCTTGAACATTGAATTTACATGTAGCTAATGGGGCCTCAAAATCAAAGATTTTGTAGATTGACAATTGATTTAAACCAATGATACAACCATCTTTGATTACATTCTTCAATTGCAATCAAAGGGAGTTGACTAAAGGGAGAGAGCACTGAGCATTAGACATAAATACAAGACCAACAATTATCCAAGTGCAAAGGAATGCATTGAAACCCTAGTATAATGGGTTGACTATAGGTTTGGAGATATCTCCAAACAAGGATGAACACAAATGATTGGAAACCAATGAAACCATGAGCTTGTTTACTCCTTCTAAAGCAGAGGCAAATGACACTTTCACTTGGCATTCCAATTGTGCCAAGATGCCCATCACACCACCACCTCCTTCATCCCCTTGCAAAGTAAAGAACCTCACTACCTATTTGTCAACAAATGGAAAAACCCAAGAAGACAACAACATGCAAGGATGCATAATTGATGCAACTTGATACAGAAGATTTCAAGGCTTTCTAGCAATGCATTCAAAGTAGAGGAGGGGGGCAAGGGGAAGAAGAAGGTGCAATTGGCTCACCTCACTTCCTCCCTCTACCACTTGCATCAAGGCATATTTTTTAAGGACAATCTTTTCAAGCGGCTCCATGGGTATTATTTCAACATTCATCCCAACACTAATATTAACTCAATTATCTAATTAAATGCCATTCACAACATTTCACATGTAAGTCAAAAAACCACAAGTAAAAAAATGTGATAATTTAATAAATTCCAAGCATAACCTTTTAACCAAATTTCCTACACCTTAACATCAAACACTAAAACAGACACCCTTTTGTAGACCCCTAAACTAGTAATACCAAATATAATAATAATAATTCCATCATGTAATTCACCTGAGTATATCTAACCTATTTTGGAATTTGCAATTATAGACATAATTTGACTACTCTAGCATAGTTTGACGGTTGAAAACCTCAAAATACAATAGCCAGGTTTTTAGTTCATACTGAGATTGTAATATTGAAGGGTGACAATTGGTTATAGAACATTGGTAGTTACACAATGAACCACCTATCTAGGAAAATGTGTCCAAGTACAATTTTATTAACAAGGAACCTCAAATATGGTGAACTATGTGGTAGAATTACAAAATGGAATTGATTGGAGTTTGGAATACATGTGGAATGTTTTGACACTTGAACTAGACTTTAGACTAAACTTTGGTTTATAATTGAAATGGAATTGCATTCTATAATGGCTTTAGTTACTAACCAGACATAGAAAAAATACAAGATTCTAAAGATTGGGCTAAGTCTTCCCCCCATGACCTAAAATGTTTTATCAACTTGGATAGACTAGGTCTAGACCTAGAGAATCCTCCAATCCTTAGCTACAAAAGTAAGCCAAATTTCTAACTAATAGAGGGAACCCACACAACGAAGTTCATATTCCTTCATAAATTTAACATTGTTTTGCAATTCCCTAGCAAAGGTTTATTTCCATATTGACTTCAAAAACATGCAAATTGGTCTTACCAACACCTAATTAAAGAAAACATATTTGAAAACATCAATCTTGGAGAGCGCCATACATATAGTGTCGCAACCCCACTTTGGGCAAAGTGGGAGAATGCAACTCCCACTCCTAAAAGTGGAAACTTGGAGTCCTCTAGGACTCCTGAAAACTCAGAAGATGATTTGAAGGGTCAAATCTCCTCGCCTTGGTGCGTTCTTTATGTCATTGGAAAGGTCTTGAAGAGTAAATGTCCAAAATGGCCTCTCATGAGCCATTTGGACATCTGCAGCCCAAGTTATGGGCAAAAGAAGGGCCGGGAGTCAAACTGACAGTTTGACTCCCGACCACTAAAAGTCGGGAAACGACCTCTTCCAGAGGTCCGATTCAAGAGTGCAACATGGCTTTGGAAAGCTCTTAAGTATAGCTATAACTTTATTTCAGACCTCGCCTTGATCGGACTCTGCAGTCGGGAGTTATGAGCTCCCAAAGTCCCGGGACTCCAACCTGGGACAGTTTCGGGACTCCAACTTGGGAGTCTTGGAAAAAAGTGCCATTTGGATGCAAGTCCCATGGAGAGCTGCAGAGAATACTATATGGGGGAAGGTGATGGCTTCCCCCGAGTCCGGGCCGTGGTGAGTCTTATGTGTAAAAGTGCCTGTGGCTTGTCCCAACACCCAAGGGTGTTTTCGAATGCTAACTAACCCTCTTGTGGTTGGTTTTGGATGCAGATTCAAGCTTGATAATCTAGTCCCTCTTCCTAGTCTAATCCCGGGACTTCTAGCACGCCCCTCTACCCCCTTTTAATGTTGGAAGTCGGGAGCGCCCCTCAAGTCCCAACTTTCCGCAACTCAACATAGTTGGACCCTCAAGTGGGTTCAACCCGGGACTTGGGAGTGCGTCATATAGAATGTGATTTGCAAGTAATGCATCCATATTGGTCCAAAACTAGCCCAACATCAAAGTTGGAAACTATAGCATAGCGCATAGGCATTGACCTAATTAACCTATGTAAGCATAACCACTATCAAGACTTGTATATAGCCAATATAGTGTGTTTGTTTTCACCTCTCATGCAATAGCATTACCACCATCCTTTGGAGTGAAGCAAACATCCATTTTCTTCCACCATCTTTTAACAATAGAACATAATATTTTTCCTGATATCTTTGAGAGCTGGAAGTGGCCTCATAGATGCACAAACTGCCCCCTAATTGGTACGAAACAATTGTGGTGCTCTCACTGCATCTACCCGTGACAATACCATTGGATCCACAATTTAATGCCTCATGGTCCAAGTAAAATCATGCACGAAATGTTGCCAAATGTGCATAGTAAACAACAACCCAATCGATGATATCTTAAAAATATAAACATTAAAAAAAAAACTCATGCGAATAAAAAAAACACAATATTGTACATGTTCAATCAACCTTAAATAATATCTTTATTATTGTAACAAATTTAAAAGAAATACAAAAACTTGGTCTCCCTCAGGTTCATTGGGGTTTAAAGAATCTTGTCGTTCGACCAATTATGCTATTCAAGCAATTGTAGAAAATGTCGCTTGAACTGCCATTCAACTTGGAATTGAATCGATTGAAATTAGAATAAAAGGATTAGGTTATGGAAAGGAATCTTTTCTACATGGTTTATGACTGGGAGATTTTATTATTACCATAATTCAAGATGTAGGCCTAATGCCACACAATGGATGTTGACTCCCTAAAAACGTTGTGTTTAAATATGATCACAAAGTTATTCATTTCAATTATTTGACAATACATGCCAATAATTATTCTTACAATATACTTCCTCTTCATATGGAGATTTATAAGCATTTTGCATTTTTAATAATAGCTCTGGTCTTTGCTTGGGTATAGGTTGAACCCCTTAAACAAGGGGTTTGATTTCGACAATTGTAATGTTGAACAAAAGTTGTTTGTCTAACGCTCCCCAATCGTTCTTATGGTGAGGGGATGGGAAATCGCACTATAAAACACAAAGAATCAATGGAATAATCAAAGGCTGACTTATCATTTGGCACACAAAGTTCACTAGAGACTTGGAACGCTTCACAGTTTTTGAAACCTGCTCTAAGTTTTTGCTCTATGGCAATGCTATGGATAGTTCACTTAGTTAATGAGTTGCCGCCTGTAAGGATTCTCAAGGTCAAACACCTCCACACATAGCTCTGGTTCCATTTTTTCCACCACATATCTAGATTGAAGCTTTCATAACGAGCTCTTGTTGGTAACATATACAAGTTCATCATCACACTAGCCTTATGCCACGATTGCAAGAATGGGGTCACACTTCTCACAGCACATGCTTACAACTTTGGAATCATAATATGGATTTGTGGTGAGGAAATACTTAGGATTGTTGTTGGTATCAACAATAATTCTTCCAAGAGCATTGTGCACAATGTAGTGGAGCATGTTGATTAGAGTGGAGATAATGACATGACCCCATGCACAAATCCATGGTGGTCATATACCTTGATAAATGGTCGTGCATCTAGAGCTTTAACTCCATCAACTAGGTCTTGGTTCGTCCTAAAGGGTAGAAGTTGAACATGCTCCAGTTCTTTAAGTTAACTAGTCCTTGTTGATTAAGAGTTGAATTGTTCAAACATTTTCAAGAATATTTGATTTGGCCAAATCCTTCTTGCTACTTAAAACTTGAACTATTAAATAGATTCACATACAAATCCATGCCCATCTACTCTACATGTTCTTTAGCCACATGAATAATGATCTATAGATTTTTTCGCATATCCTATTAACCACTTCTCTAGCAAGTTCTGCTTGTTTTGGTTGACAGCCAAGCAAGCAACCAAGCTCCAAAGATTCACAATAAATTAACTTGCTAATTGTTAATAAAGTCCCAAAATTTTGCAATGGAGGTGAAGTCCTCTACAGAAGAAAACATTGTAAATATTATGTCTTAAAATTCAAACACTACATTTTTTTGAAAATTCATAGCTATGTTAAGGTTGAGGTTGCATACACAATTTTTAGTTTTGAAAGATGACCCTACTTTGCTAGGCTAATGGTAATATCTAGCTATTCAAACTAACAAAAATTAAGTCTCAAAAGAGAACATGAAGACCATCATCTATAAATAACACATAACTTTTGAATAAATGTAGCTTTTAGAAGACCATTGGAGGCCCTCATAATCAACAATAGATACATGACTTGCCAAATGCACAGTACTGAATTAAATTACCGTTTGTTAAATCTTATGCATGAGCAAAACTATTGTTATATTGTTTGAGTGAGCACCTGCTTGAATAAGAAGCTCTAGGAAGACCTAAAATGCCAAGTTCTAGAATAGTTTTACCAAGCATCCAAATGGTAGGGATAGTAATGTCGAGAGATGGTTGACAATGTCCAACTCCCTCCAACTCTTTATAAATTTGATCTGGAGTTACAAAATACATCTCTTTAGTGTGGAGATCATGTATTTTAGGGACATTTAGTCCATTAGTGTGTCATGATTCAACCCATCTCTACTTGGAATAGCTTCAAAAGTCTCCTTCTCAAGAATAATTGTCACACTGATGATGCCATGCTGATGAAAATGCAAGGATTTATCTAGCAAGGAGTTCAAGCCATGGGCCTTTCTAAATCATTTGTTTGAAAGTGATGAAAAAAGAAAAACCTCTAAACACAATGCTTAAGACTAGAAAGGTGGTCTAATGAAAAGGATTATATGGTCAATTTTTGTTTCATGCGCCCAAAACTTCTCAACAATCATTGTCTCAAGATTGAAGAACATCAAAGTGTCATGAAGAGGTATAAGACTTATTGTTCCATAAATCTCACTTACAACAAGAAAACTTTGAGAATGAGCTACCAAATCAAACTCATCACTAGATCCCATGGTGTTAAAAGCTACAATGTTATTCCCATCCACATTAAAATTATATTGTGAAAAGCTTCCACCTTGTTTGACACTTCATTGATTGAAATAAATGAACTTTGCTTCAAGAGTTTGTCTTCTAGAATTCCATCATGGACATCCATTAATGCATGTATCAAAGCTTTTGCAAACATGTGTGTTGTTGCTCCATCAACATCTTGTGTGTATGAAAGCAAAGGCTTTTCATCAACAGGAAGCTCTGTCTCCAACTGTTATACACTACCTATCAAGTCATGGTCTCATCCTTTAATTATTGTTAACTCATCATGTTTAATTGTCAATTTGTGCCCACACCCTATATAATCAATCTCCTTTGTCATTTCTAACAAACATAACAATTCAATTTCAACAAGATCTTGGTGCACTAATAAGTTGCCAAAACAAATTTTAAAAGACAACCCAGTGACCTTGAAAGTAACCAGTTAATTCATATCAGACATTTCACTTGAACCAAAATTTGAAAAAATCACAAAGATAAGGAACATTAAGCTTGTTGAAACCTTTTGCTTAGTTATGTCTTTCATGTTTAACCATAACTTCATCTTTTCCCTAACCAACTTCCTCATGAATTGCAGTGAGTAGTTGCTTCCACTCCTTTCCATTAAATTCATGAGCTTCAAACGGACCAACAATTAGTGTATATAGTACATATAGCAGTTTATGATGAAAAACTTGTAGGGCAAAGAATTGTAAGAAGTTTGTATCCCAATCATCAACTATTTCTGTTGTTATATTTCATGAAGCAACACGAAGACCCATTATTAGTTCATGTTATCACTCAAGCAAAGTATTGAAGAGGTATACATAGCTAAGAACTAGTGGATCATCGTCATCATCATCAAGTGAAAACCATGATCATTACCTGAAGATTTAAAAGATGACTGTGGCTAGGATGCATGTGTATTATTTATAACATTAGGGTTTGAAGACTAGGGTACATCATGTTCCAACCTCACAATGTGTAAGCTCATGTTATAACACCTAAACATAACTAGTTGTAAAGAAGCTAACTTACATGGGCAATGCATTAATCGATTAGTCAGGGACAAAGAAGACAAAAGCAACAAAATAAAAGTGCAAATTTGCAAGATAATTTTTGGTATACAACTATGGCAATCTCCAAGTCATACACAAACAAAAGATCAAATTTAGTGTACACATAGATAAGCTCAAGTGCTTGTTAGAAATTTGCATTGCAAACAAGGAAGTCACAAATGCAAAATCCAAAATGTAGAAGACATATGCATGTTTATGACCAATGACTAGTTTCCCTACTCGGGCACCAAGTTCAATGATATCTAGCTTTAGTGTAAGATGGACAATTTGTGGCAGATCGGTTGCAAACATAATTTCATTCTCGATAACCTTAAAAATAACCGAATTCGGTAGTGCCTAAAAAGACACATAACATATCAATGTTCCATACAACTAAGTCCTGCAAAACACCTATCAACAATCATATATTCCCCCCAATTTCTCAGGGTTTGAGTGCATCTAGGTTGTTCAACCAGCTTCATCACTTCCATCACAATTAATAGCCTAATAGTGATGAACTATCATGAACACCCCACTCACAGCTCCTAAGGATGGGTGTAGGCAAGCTCGTAGTTCATTTAGCCATATCCTCAAACAAACCCCAAGACAAAAACTGCATCCTCCGCATTGGTTGTGGTGTTATGTGCAGATAGGACGACCTAGCACTACTAGAATTCCTAATTTTTTTACTAAAAATTTTGGTCAAAATAAACCCATTTTGGATAGGCGTAAAATAAACCTCTAAGTCATTTTGGACTTGTCCATTGTGATTGGGTTGTGTATTTTTAAACTAGGCCGAGGTTGGAGTTTTTGACTAGTCATTTCAACTAGTATTTTTGATTAGTCAATACAACATTCAAATTATTTTTTGATTAGTCAAACACCATTTTGACTAGGCAAATGCCATGTGACATTGAAACAGTGGCCACCCAAGTTAAGCCACGTGGCATCTAACCATTGGCCACCTAGGCTATACCATGTGGCATCTAAACATTGGCCATCTAGGCTATGCCATGTGGATAGAACCTAAACAACCTAGGTTAAGCTTAAAATTAGATACCTATTCCTAAGTTACTTATGTTTAGGAACCTATAACCTAAGCTCCTAGGCTTAGGTGTAGGAGCCTATAACTAACAACTAGGTATAGAAGCCTAAAGTAATCTAGGGCAACCTAAGCTATAACCTTTACTAGGCTTAAATGTACACCACCTAGATTAAGCCCACATCTAGATGACCTAGGTAGAAAATTCCTATTTCATTTTGAATTTGGCCCTTAAGGTTGAACCTTTTCAATTGGCTTATCCCAAGTGACATGAAAATATTTCTTATGTTTTGGATGCTTATGGTGCATCTATTTATATTGTTCATCATTTGGAAAGGATGATAAATAATATGGGACAAACTTTGGGATGGAGAAACATTTTCATGTGCATACAACATTAGAGCCTTTTAATTCACACAAAATTATTCTTAAATAACTACGTAAGATACATAAACTAAGTAAATAAATAAAGAGGTAAGTAAATATGTATGTTAATTAAGTTAAAATAAAAACTAATAATAGTTAATGTCTAGTTATTTAGTTATAATTAATAATTACAACCAAATTATAACTAATCCTTACAAATTTGACCTAATTGATTATATATTATCAACAATGTATTTGTAATAATTAGTATTTAACTACTTAATTACACATTCATTAGTGTATTTTAGGTAATTAACTAGTTAACTAACTAATAATTTATCATAGGTATATAAATGGCCTACTCTAGCCTATATAATTATGTTACTTATAGGTTAAAGGATAGGTAAATAGGTGGAGTATACGTAGGGTATGTATAAATAAATACACTTATATATAAGCTACTTATATTTAGGCTATTTAACCACATACTTACATTATATAAGTTAAATAGGTGGCTAATTTAACCTAGGAAAAATTAATTATAGCAAAATTAATGATTGGTAAAATAATAATGCCTAAACCAACCACAATTAAAATAATTATGGCAAAATTAAGAATGGTTAAATTAATTGTGGCAAAACCAACAATGATTAAACTAACAATGTATAATATAATTCTGGAGAAATGAATGATTATTAAACTAATAATGGCTAAACCAACCAAAAATTTAAAATAATTATGGAAAAATAACCGTGACCAAATTATTATGGTTCAATTAATTATATCTAAATAAATAATGACGAAACTAATTTTGGGTAAAATAATTATGGCAAAACCAACCATGGCTAAATTAGAAATGGTTAAATTAACCATGAGTAAAATAAATATGGTGAAACTAACCACGAATAAAGTAAATAAAACCAAGCTAAACAATGAATAAATATTTTATGGTTAAATGAAAAATGGCTAAAACTAACCATGAATAAAATAAGGATGGCTAAATTAACCATGAGTGAAATAAATATGGTCAAACTAACCAATGAATAAATATTTTATGGCTAAACCAACAATGGCTAAATTAACTAATGAATAAATATTTTATGGTTAAACCAACTATGGCTAAAATAGAAATGACTATACTAACCATAAATAAAGTTAATATGGCTAAACCAACCAATGAATAAATATTTTATGGCTAAACCAACTATGCATAAATTAATTATGGCTAAAATAAATATGAATGAAGTAATTATGGCTAAAATCAAAATGGTTAAAATAATTATTGCAAAATTAACATGGCTAAATTAAAAATGGTTAAACTAACCATGAGTAAATAAATTTAATTAAACTAACCACTAAATAAACATGATTGAAGTAATTATGCTTAAAATAATTATGGCAAAATTAACCATGAACTGACTAAAAATGGTTAAACTAATAATGAAGAAATAATTTTAGTTAAACTAACCATTGATAAACTTAATATGGCTAAACTAATTAATGAATAATTTTTTAATGGCAAAACCAATTATGCAAAAATTATTTATGGCTAAAATGAACATGAATGAAATAATTATGGCTAAAATCAAAATGGTTAAAATAGTTATGGCAAAACTAACCATGGTTAAATTATTAAGCATGAATAAAATGAATTTGGTTAAAATAAACATGAATGAAATAATTATGGCTAAAATAAGTTTTTAAAAAATAATTATGGCAAAACCAACCATGGCTCAATTAAAAAAAGTTTTAAATTAACTATGGGTCTATTAATTATGTTTAAAAGAATTAGGGTAAAATAATAATTTAAAAAAAAGGTAGTTAATTTAGTTATGCTCATAATGACCATGGTTAAATTAATTTTGCCAAACTAATTTTGCCATAATTTAGCTAAACTCCATAGCTAAATTTTTAAAGGTTAAACCAACTGTTGTTAAATTAACCACGGTTTAACTATTTATAATTGTTAAACTACTTATGGTTAAACTAGCCATAATTAAACTAAATATGGCCAAAAAACGATGGAATAATTAATTATGGATAAATGAATTATGGTTAAATTAAATATGGCTAAACTAACCATGGTTAAAACATATACAAGTAAACAAATTATGGTTAAATTAACCATAATTATTGAACATGATTAAATTGACTTTAGTTAGATTAGTTATGGTTAATTTTAACTTTAATTAGTTTTTTCATATGTGGTTAAGCTATAATTAATTTCAATATTGTCAAATTAACCATAGTTAGATAAATCATATATATAATTAACTTAACCATGATTCATTTGATCATGATTCATTTAATTACGATTAGTCAACTTTTACATTTTCCAATTTTTTATTCATTGGTCAAACATAGTCAAAGTGTTACATGTAGTCCCAAAATACCTAACTAATATTGGAATTTGTAATTGGCCTTTTTTACTAGGCCCCTTGGCCATTTTGACCAAGCTTATTTAGTTAGCCCTATTGATTGAGCATAACAGTTGGCCTTATTGACTAGGGCACTTGACAATTTGACTAGATTGGGTGGTCTTATTGACCAAGCCACTTACCAATTTGACTAGGTGATATTTTAAAATCCAATTTGACTATATGTTTGATTTGATTAATTGTCAAATTGATTAGTCAAAAGATACCCATTGTCATTAAAGCCTTTAGCCTCTAATAAAAAATATATGTCCTCTAGTAAAAAAAACCCATCCAGTAAACTTGGTTAGTTTGAAAAAATAGGAATTCTAGTAATGTCGTCACAAAGATAGCTTAGGGCCACTTATCAAACTTGCGTTTTTACACACCCACTCCCAAAATTCACATCCAAACGATTTGACCCCATGTCCATGGACGTGGCTTCACATGGAACTTCACATATTGCTCATCACACCCTTGTTTCAAGACTTTGATGAATTCACCTTCCTTGTCGACCTTATACAACTTGTTGGTGCACAACGCTAAGGTAGCAAAGTTTTTATAGTTTATTGTGTAGTCACCCAACATAACCAATTTGAATGGCAGGGTAGGTATTCTTAACAAATGCATGCCTAACCACTGCAGGAAGAGAAGTGTGACACCCAACACATAATGATCCATGGTGCGTAACTTATGCAAACCCCACCCAAATTCATAATTTGTTATAGTTTTCATGCAAGTGCATTTTACATTGTTACAAACATGCTAAGGTGCATATGAAGCATCGGTTTATGTGCTTCCTAGCAAAATAAATAATTATGAGCGTCCCATGTCACTATTTTTTTCTCTTGTGTAATTTATCTGCTAGTTTTTTATGGTTTCTGCCAATAATTAGGATAGTGGCTCTCTAACTTTGATTTTTTTTTCGAATAATTAAAAGCAAAACTAGCAATTATTTGATTTTTAAATGTTCCCAAATATAGAACGAACAATTCATCATCATTTGCATCATGGGAATTGTGAGCATAATGTTGGGTGTGATGGGATTTGGATGGGGATTTAGTCTTGGTCTCTTGGTTGGCTACTTCATCTTCATCTGTTTCTAATCCAATGATGTCAAAGTAATGTGTTGATGATTCATTCTATGTCTTTGTGTGTTGTGGTGTCTTTGAGTCTCTATCTTTCTCTATATACTTTTTTGCTTGGTTGGAATTCCAAGTCTTTAGCAATTACATGTGGAGGTGTTAGTGAAAGTTTTCAATTTGGGATGTGTCTAATTATTAGAGGAAATTGTGTTCATTCAATGGGCGGCACATGCAGGATCCCATCATGAAGCCTATTGTAGAATTAGATACTAAGACGTTACAAGATCTTATTCTGGAGGTTCCTCCAAGGGTTAAAAATCCTAACTATTGAGTGAGTAAATTACTAACATGCTCTGTGCAACCCCATCGCCCCCCCCAACATCCCTTTGTGATTTTGTGACATGAAGTTTTTATTCACAAGGAAACATGTAGTGAGGAGATAACTATTGTAAGAGGAGTTCAATAGGGGTTCATAAATTAGGAGAAGCTCAACAAATAAAAATTCCATTTCAATTTGTTTTGGGCAGTACATTGTATCACTTGGATGACAAACCTTTCATGCTTACAACAGAACTTCATGACATCTATATTTAGTTTCGAAAGGTATGTTTTATGTACCTTCACCATCTACATAATCAAATTTTGATGATATAGGGTTAACTTGATATAGCACGCATTTAGTAGGATGTTAATTGAAGATGAAAGCATCCATTAATTTATGAAGTTAGTGTTTGCATGTGTCAAAAAATCTAGTCTAGGAATTTACACACAATTGCAATGGGTGGGGATAGGGAGTAAAAAATTCATGTAAAGTGAAGCCATCCTTAAAAATGTCAACACAGATAGGACCATTGCTTGAAAATTGGAGCACTTGGACATGTACCCATTGTCAGTGAACTAGGCCTGAAATATAGAAAACAAGTGGTGTTCCTACCTTATGATAGAAAAACCATAGGGAAACAGGTCACATAATTAATGCCAAAAATGTTCCACATTGATATGATACATGAGGAACATAACATGAAGGAAATGTCATATATAATTTTGTGGTTACTGTAAGATGTGGAAAACCCTAAAGCCTACTACTCTAAGCATTGAATTTTTTTTATTACAGAGTCCATTGGGAGTGTTGCATTTTGATGGTGGAAAGACAATTGTGTTAGTTCATCTTCGATGGTACTTCTAGTAGGAGGTGTATACAAATTGGAACCTAAAGTTAAAAACCTATGAAATGCATGGGATGTTAAGGTAGTCATACCACTTGGTCAGTGTAGATGTCTGTTGTGGTTGCATGTTTATTGGATGGTTTACCATTGGGATGTATTTTATTGTGTGTAACGTCACAATGTGTGTGCCTTTAAAGTCTTACCAAATTATTTTGGTGCAAGATAGATTAAAGGTGTACAAGGAAGCATGGAATGGAATGTTGGGTGTTAATTACTCCACCAAATTGTCACCATGGTTGGCACATGAATGCATCACACCAAGGACTATCCATGATGAGGTGTAATCCAACACCCCACAGACAAAGCCAAAGTATGAATGTGAACCCCTATGATTCTTTGAACATGGACGTTTTTCTATTTTTGGGATGTGTTAGAAAAATAGCTTCCCAATAGTGGATTCTATGGCTTTTTTAGTAGAAAAGTCAATTATCGGATGTGGAGTTATTTATGTTCATACTTTCATCATTTTTTTTGTTGTTACAATAAATAATTGGTTGCTTACACTAGTTTTGAGTAGTCTACATGTTATTCTTTGAGGAAATTTTGCATTTTGCATTGTACTTTTTGGATTGAATAGATCATACCATATAGCAATCCCAATATGGGCATTTGGGTATGTCTCAATTTGTCTTTATCACTCATGTTTCTAGGCTATGGTCATTGCAAAACTAACTATTCATCAATAGCAGTGGCTATGTCTGAAGGTCTCCTAAGAACCCAAGTTTAGCTAAAGTATATTCTTGTTGTAGAAGTTGTTGATTTCTAAATTTTTGCACATTCTTGGATGGGGTGTTGACAAATGTAATTGCAGGCACCAAAATTGCTTCCTCTTCTACAAGTATCTCTCATTGTTTTCACATAAACCTCTGTAAATGTTTTTAGTACCAATCCTAATTGCTTTTCGAAACTTTTGAACTTAGATAATAATTGCCATCTCCAATTCCAGAGTTCTTGTTGTCTTTCTAGTACATACATACCTTTCCAAATCTTGTTGGGTGCTCATTGAGGAGGATTCTAGAATGACAAAAAGAATAAAAAAATCTTAAATTTTTTTCTGTTTTCCCAATGTAGAAAAGAGTACTACAAAGTTCTATAAAAGATTAGTATTGGGTTGGCTTTATAAGAAACAAAAGAACTCTTTTTGGGTGGGAAATACAATGAAGAAAGTGCAACTAGCTTTAAAATTAACTTGCTATGAGTTACATTTTCCATTTGGTGGGACATATATAAAAAATGAAGAGAACAAGTCTTGTGACAAGATTTCCAAAATTTCCACTTTGTGTTGCACTTGGCATTGATCATATCTTGACAAGTGAAGATTATTAGTTTTTGTGCATTTTTGCCTTGGATTTGTCTTGGGATCAAGGAACTGACATAGTAATAGGTTTTATTTCCTACAAAAAATTGTATTCATTTACACATGATTTTTTATTTTATGTAATGATGATCATGTGGTGGCAATGGGATATGTGTTTTGAATGTGAAACATTGCATTAACTAATTTGTTGGTGGGTGGGTCCATCCATTGTCATTATATGTTACAAGCCAACTACAAGATCATTTCAAACATCACATAACCTTATAAGGATTATGGACCCAAGTTCAAATTGGACTTTATTGAATTTGAGTCACTCACACTTGGCACTCTAGTTCTGACTTTTGTTGGTAAGAAAGGTGTTTAATTATTCTTCACACAAGGTGCTAATTACAAGTTGTTTTGAATGTGTTTAGGTTTGTTAAAGGTTGCTTGTAATCTTGTACTTTTTGTCATCCCAACATGATGCAAAGTGTTTTCCAATATCAATTGAGAGACCTATAACTTGCTGAAAGATTATTTCTTACTTCATTCATTGTTATAAGGTCATGGGTTTTTGGGAAATACCTGCAGACAAGAAAGTTTATGAATCAAATGAAAATGAAATAATTCTCAAGCCATCCTTGTAGTTTACTAGCAATCCCAACATGATTATTGTTGTCAAGGTTTTTGGTGTAAATGCAATTGTCCGATGACTTCTGCAAAACACCCAACCCAAAGTTTTAATTATGGCTTCTTGAAATTATTTGGTCAACTTGAATGTTTGAGTAAAAACCTTCGTTTGAGAATCTCATGTGCTTTGTTGTCTTTTCTTGTGAACGTAGGTTTAGCTCTCACATCTAACGTTGATCTTGGTGTGATAGCCATACGTGGACTTGACATTTGTTGCATGGTTATACTAAGCTTTTGCCCTAGGCTCTTTTATTTGAAATGTCCATTTTGGATCTATATGTATGTAATAGAGTTTGTATTCTTGGGACCCAATAAAATCACCATTTGTGTATTCTAGTTTCATCTCACTTTATGAAGGTTCCAAGAAATTATTCGTGGAGGGAACACTCAAATGGACTATGGTTTTGAATTTATATATGTTTAGGTGGAATTAGAAGGGGAACATTTGAAGATATTTTGAAGTGAGTTCATTGACAGTGTTACAAAAACCTTTATGTCACCCCTTGTATGGCAGAAGGTGAAAGTGTCCACTGATCAATGCAATATAACAAAACCTAAAATAACACAAGTCTGAATGTTGGATCAAGAAACCACATTTGATGGGTGGGGTGGACCTAGCTTGTGTAGGGAACCCTCAATGCATAGTGACCATAACTTGTAAAACAATGGGAGGAAGTGATCCATGTCTAGAGCTTGGCATTGTAAGCTCAATGCTCATCTATGATTTCGGGAGTTTGTGTGAATGTAAAAATTGTAATTTGTAGTTTCAAATTACATGTGTCAACATCTAGGGGACTAAAGTTATAATATCCACCTATCAACATGGCAAAGGGTTGCAACAACAACCTACCATTCTTATCCTAACATCCAATTTATTAGCTCTTAAATTGGAAGTAGCATAATGGAAGCCACATTGCTTTGAAAATCAATCTTGCCATGGTTGCAACTATGATTGTAAATCCCATGTATTGGTTGTTATGATAACAATACATGGGTGTTTTTTTGTAGAAAGAATGCATTACAAGCCCTAGTTGATATGTAGTTGCAAATAAGTTGGATACCTCTAATATTAGGTAGTCAAACATGCCTGTAATTATGCAAATTGAATCACTAACAAAGTTGTGTTCAATGACCCCATGATTGTCTAGGTTTTGAATTTTGGATTGTGTGGTTTGTGCATGCGAGGATCCTACAAGAGGGAGAAGTTATTTTCTATGCTTGTTTGTGTGTTTTTTCATGTGATTCCCTCACATAGGTCTAATCAATTTGTTGTTTTAGTTCGATACACAACTAGACAAGTTTGGTTGAATTTGAGATTGTTGTTTATAATTGTGAGGAAATGACCATCTGACTCCAACAACATGTATGTTTTTACTCTTGATTTATTATTACATCCATATTGTTGTAATGGTTGTTTTAATGCATTGTAGTTGTTATCAAAGCACTTTCAGTGTTTTCTTGGACCTATTGTTGATCTATTTTTTGTATGCTAGTCAAGTTGTTTTGTGAATTGTCATTGTAGCACAAGAAGAGGAAATTAAATGAATCCTCAAAGGAGAGAAGCCAGGGTAAGCAAAAAAAACACCTTTCAAGTGCCAGCTAGGTACATGTTAGTACCACAAGGTTCAATCCAATTCACACATTCCCCCAACTCTAGAAAGAAGAAGAGGCATAGGGAAAGCTGTGAGGATGGTAGGTTGCGAAGAAAGACCCAAAAGGCTTAAGAAAATAAAAAAGATGTGAGGAAAAATAAAAGGCTAAAGGCTTCAATAGTGGCTACTGAAAGAGGAGGCATTGTAACTAGCACATTTGAAGGTAAAGTTGCATGGGATGACATGATTCAAACACCTAAAGGTCGATACTTGGACTATTTAATAGTAGACATTAATGCACAATGACAAACGTTGTCATAACCCTAACCTTAGGCTCATGACCAAAGCAAGGGCATGGAAAGGTGTGGGCCAAGAGTGCAACTTGGGAATCACATTCACACTCCCAGGAGTGCGAGAGAGTGTAAGGGAATGAGCCCACACACTCACAAGTGGACTCCCACTATTGGAGTTGGAATCCCTATGGATTCCCAAATCTTTAAAGAACGATTTGAAGGGTCAAAACTCATTGGATTGAAAAGTTTCTTATATCATTGAAAATCTCGTAAGATGTAAATGTTTAAAATGGGTTCACATGATTTGTTTGAGTACTTATAACACAAAGAAGGTGACGCGCTCCTAAGTCACGGGGCGAAACCCACTTGAGGGTTTCACAAAGTCAAGTTGCGGAAATTGTGACTTAGCGACACGCTCCGAGCTTTCAACTCTAAAAAGGGGTAGAGGGTCGAGTTGGGAGCCCAGGGATTAGACTAGGAAGAGGGACTAGTTTAGCTCGTGTGAATCTGCATCCAAAAACCAACCAAAAGAGGTTAGTTTAGCATTCGGGACACCCTTGGGTGTTGGGACTTGCCACGGGCACTTGGACACACAAGACTCACCACGGCCCGGACTCGGGAATAAGCCACCACCTTACTCCCTATAGTATTCTCTGCGGCTGGTCGTCGAGGCTACATCCAAATGGCACATTTTGTTGGGACTCCCGAAATGGAGTCCCGAAACTATCCCGGCTGGACTCTCAAAACTTTGAACGGCCATAACTCCCGACAGTGGAATCCGATTGCAACGAGGTCTAAACCAAAGTTGTAGCCCTTGTCGAGATATTTTCAACGACATGTCGCACTGCCTAAGGCGACGTCGGGAAAGGGTCGATTCCCGAATTTTAGTGGTCGGGAGTCAAACTTGACTCCCGGCCCTTCTTTTGCCCATAACTTGGGCTTCAGATGTCCGAATGGCCAATGCGAGGCCATTTTCGATAACTACATTTCAAGACCTTTCCAATGACATCAAGAACACGTCAATGCGAGGTGTTTTGGGCCTTGTTATCGAGCTCTGAACATTCGGGAGTCCCGGAGGACTCCAAACTTTCAACTTTTCCAAGTGTTGGGCTTCACCCCCACACTTGGCCAAAGTGGGGTTGCGACAGAAGGACCAGGAGTCAAAGTGTCAATTTGATTTCTGACAATTAAAAGTCAAGAATCTCCTTGAATTACATGCCTACAAGTGGCATGTCACATATCGTTGGAAAGCTCTCAACTAGGCCTACAACTTTTTTTCAAACCTCATCTTAATCGAAGTCTTCACAAGAAGTTATTGGCCTCCAAAGTGGTGGGAATCCCAATTTCAAGAATTTCAATACTCCCAACTTGGGAGTTCAGGGGAAAATGACATTTGGATGTAGCCCCCATGGCTAATCATAAAGAATACTAAAAGGAGGAAGGTGATGGCTTCCCCAATTTCAAGTCGTGATTAGTCTTGTGAGTCTATGTATGTCCATGGCTTGTCCATGCACCAAAAGTGCTACAATTATGCATTAACCAACTTGTTATTGGGTTTGTGTAGGTCCATATGAATAATTGACTCACTTGTCACTCATCATAGTCCCCATCCTGGAGCCCTAACATGCCTTGTGAATCATGGATTATAATTCAACAAGTTGTTAAGTTTTAGTTCCATAAATTTTCTTAGTACTAATGATTTGAATATTTATAAACTTCCAAGTATTAATTATTAATAGTTGAATTAGCCTTTGGATATTTCCAAGCGTAGAGAACCTTCTTATTTAAATTGTTGTAGCAATTAATCAATTTTAGAACCTAGTAAACCTTCCAGAGTGCATAATCATTTTTATGTTGTAGAAAGGTGGAAAGGGATACAAAATTATATGTGGTTTTATTGATATATTGAAAATACAAACCCATAATTAACATGAGCATTTCGCCATGACAATATTGAATTAGTTTTGTAAAATAATCTTTAGGCATTAATGATGTACTTATAAGATTTTTAGAATGTAGTCCTGGGATTTTTTTTTCAACTTTCACTTATATTAGGTTTCTAAACATAATTGAGATCAAATTTAGATATTAACATTTCCACTTGAGTATCTTCAAGTAAACTATGATTTAGTAAACAATTTAGATGAGAAATATCACAACTACAAAATATTTAAAATGTGACGAATGGTGCAAGCTAAATACTCGATTCGATGTTCCATGGAAAGAGGGTTGATTGGGCCTCATAGCCAATGATATGAGTTAACAGAGGAATTAGAAATAACTTTTAATTTTATTAAGGAAAACACTACTTCTATAACAACCCTAGCACCACAAGTAATTGTTATTTAAGACTTTGAGGAGGTTAAAATTTTATTCCAATCTGTTGCTAAGGAATAGTCTGAATAAGTTTTTGAACCAAGACATGTGGAAGAAGATGAATTGTAGCAATTTGTGAACAAGGACATTGGAAAAGAATTTTTCTAAGAACTCTTTGGAAAAGAATTTGTTTGATGTGTTATTCGTCAACACCCAAGATCAAGAACCAAAGCCATGATGAAGCAAAAAGGCAAAGCACATGTAGAATAACAAGTTGAAAAACTTGTTAAGAAGAAAACTTCGAAGGCAAAGGTGAGCTAGAAAATGTTGCAATGGATGAAGATGGACTCCAACAAATTCAAATGGGTTAGATGAATCGGTTTGGAAGGTTTGTTCAACCTATAATGGACTATGACACAAGAGGACCCATTACGAGATTTTTTACGAACTTGGGAAGCAATAAAGGATGGAAGAATCCAAGGGCGAGTGTGTGGTCAAGAAATTCCAATTGATATTCATGAACAACTTGGGATTTCCAAGGAAAGAAGAATAGATGCTACAAATGCAACATTTGATGAAACCAAAATTGTTCTGAAAAAAATTGCAGGTCCACATGCCTTCGTTGAAAATGAAAAATGGAGTGTAGTATGCATGAAGGAGGAATTTCATGCCTAATTTGTAGCCATTTTGCAAATTCTTTATTAAAGAGAACGATTAGCATATTTTAGCAACAAGATTATTATAACTTTTGACCTAGCCAACATGGGGTAACTTGTTAACTAGTGTTTTATAATGTTGACCTAGTTATTGTTTGAGTTAACTCGTTGGACAAAACATAAAAAAAGAATAACAACTAACCCAATTTCTAGCAAAACCAAGGCAAATAATTACTAATCAAGGCCTATCCTAGATATTCTATTTAATAAGTGGTTCCCTTTATCTGAGGTGCCTTCACCAAAAGTAGCAACTTTAGAAGAACCTATGTCACCAACTAGCTAAAAATGATGGGTTGTTTAGCAACAATAGGCTTCACCTGAAACTATTACAAGGGAGTAATTTTTGAAAGAAAGAAGACCAACACGGTCAACAATTGCATCACCTTTACCAACATGTCAGTTTCATTGATTGAAGACGTGCACAAAACCACCTACACCAAAGGACAGGTTAAGTCTTAAACCTGTTACTTCACCGACAAGAAAAAAGTTTAGGATTACTTTCAGGTCATAGGTTGTTTCAAAGGAAGATGAGGAACGAACCTGTTTAGATGAGATTGGGGGTGGAGGTGGAGAAAAACTTTACACAACAATTACATAGGGCAACATCGAAGAACAACCTGAACCCAATTTGGATCATGTAATTGACAACATCCAAGTTGAACTTGTTGAGTTTATTAAACTTGTAATATGAATAGTAGAACCTACACAACCTATAGCTATAGCTATATAATCATCCCAACCTATTCAACCTATAATTAAATATGTTCAAATAGAAAACACATTGTTTTTTAGATTCCAACTTGTTCCAAGTTCTGGTCATTCTACAAAAAGTTTGAGACATATTAGTATTTTTTAAAGCAATTTGTTCAAAATGCCACAACTCGGTCAAGGACATTGCAAGAACTTTTAAACCTTGGAATTGAGTGAACAAAAACATGTCTAAGACCCACAACCACTTATAAACTTGTAGCCTAAAGTTAGAAACAATGTAGAAGACTCTAAAAAACCATGACAAAAAATTGGTCACAATCAAGGGGCAAATGAATAAGGTCCAGCATGGGAACCGGAACTTGTCCAATAAATTGAAAAAGGCAAAACAAGCTATTAGGAAAACTAAAAACCTACAACAAAAATATGTTGAACTCAATCAGTTCAATTGGAAAACCAATGATAATTTGAAGTGTCTCCAAGCTGATCTGGAACAAATGATGTGGGACTACACAAAAATGGAAGAGTCCAATTGTAACAATAAAATATCATAACCAGTTTGGAACAAACCTGTCAAGACCTCAAAGAGCAACAAGTAGTTGCCCACATAGAGTTTGAAAGGGAAAAACAAAATCTAATTGCGCAAATCTAGGACTTGAAAGGTTAGTATGATATAGCCAAGGTATAATTGAGTAAACCCAATCTACTTGTTAGAATGAGCAACAAGTTGAAGGAGTTTGAAGAGTTATTGTTAGACAATACACTACTCAAGATGCATAATCGAGCTTTGGGAGACAAAAACCCCAAGTGGAAGGAGTGGTGATAAACTGTTCAAGAATTCATAGAAGAGTAAATTCAAAAAGGCGTGGAATTAACCCACTTTGATGAATAGGGTTATTAACTAGAGCTACACGCATAACGAACTGCTTTCACAAATTTCAAATATGAACCTCCTAATTTTGTATATGTGGAGATTGGAACCAATAACAAAGTTCCAATAACACCATCTATGGTACAACCTGTTGCCATTACCAAACTAATTAGCCCATTAAGAGGTGGACCGGGTTTAGAGATTATACCCTTGTTTAGACTTTTACCATACATGTTTACCTTGCCATTATTATTAATGAACCTATGAGAGGTAGTGAAAGATTTGTAAAGGAATAGGCTGAACATGTTGATCTTTCATTCACTGTTAGATAGTAAAGTAGAACCTTTGGAATTCTTATCTATTAGTTTACCTTTAACCCCACACCAAATAGGTATAGGTTAGGAGATTACTTTGATATCAAGTACCCCGCATGCCTCATGACACCCATAGCAACCTTTGAAGAACCTCCTAATTGACAGAAGATTACAATGCCAACATGTCTTTAGATTTTGAATCAAGTTGAACCTATGGAGGAAGTAGGTGTTGAACCTATTGAAGGAACCATCAACCAATTGGTTATAGAAGACCAAGCTAACCTAGGGCTTTGAGCTAGAATTCAAGGATGAAATATAGTTTTCAAGGGGGGATAATGTTACCCATATTTATTAATAGGTGACCTAATAGGTTGTAGATTTAAATAGGTTGTTAAACTTAACAACTGACCTAACCTGTTATTTAACTTAACCTGTGGTATTAACCTAACCAATTATTGATCCTAATAGGTAATATTATACTAGGTTAGTAGACAAGTTGATAGGTTAGTCAACTAATAGTCTATAAAACAAATGGCAAAACAGGTAGTTAAACAGGGTGTAGTTTTTGAAATTTTGGACTGTTAATTTAGGTATTGGTTAATGACTATTTTATTTTCGAAATAACTAGTATAAGACTAGGAGGATAGACCTATTTTGAGGACTTTAATTTCATTTTGATTTTTTGTTTCATTGATTCACTTTGGAACATGAATCATTCTCTTTTCAACCAACTTTCTTCAAGCTTTGAGCAAATTGTGTACATGTTAGTTTAAGAATTGTAGTTAGTTTTAGTTTTGTTAAAGTTTGCATGTACCTATTGTAGTTTCAAGACCCTATTCTTTAAAAAATCAGAAGTTGAATAACCTTAATTGGAATTGAAAAACCCATTAACAAAAACACTCATTAAGCGCTATAACACTTGTTTTTAGCTGTAAAAGAACTTGTAATTGGATTTGAATTTTTTGGAAAATGATATTTTTGCCAAATTTTTAACATAAACCTTAATAAAATAATATGAAGGTATGAAGATTTATTCGAAAATATTTTAAGAATATTCCCCCAAAATCACAAAGCAATGAAAAAACAAGCGGGTGTGGTTTGTGTTATCTCATTTGCACCCAAGTAGCAATATAACATAATAAAGAAAAATGTAGTAGAAGAGGAACTATTGTTTGAATGATGTAGCACATTTTTACATTCAATAAAGAGTAAAATAAATGCCCTATCAAGAATACCTAGGGCAAAGGAGCAACTTGCAAGATACAAGACACCATCTATAGCAATTATGGAACCTTGAAAACATTTACTAGTAGAGTGATGAGGTGATCCAATATCCGAACGAGGCTACCAATGAAGGCATAACCTCCAAATGTTGAACCAAAAGGATGGGGAGACAATGCAAATAGGGTTACCCTTACATATTTGCATATTTGCAATGAAAGGTACAAGGAATAACATAGATGAATATGTCGTTTCAAAGACCCAATAATTTGTACATGTTTAAGGACTTACTACATGTCATTGAAGAAATACGTAAAAGGTTGGATATAAGATCCATAGACAAAGGTTCTGCTTTGCAATTTGTTTCACTTCAATACCATCAACCGCATGAGGACTAGGACGAAGACCTAGACAATGATGAAGTTGAACAGGTAATACCACACTATGCTGAAATTATATTACAAATAAAAGATTTTGCGGAGCAAGTTTTTGCAACTAAAGAGGTTTATCAAAGAAGGTTGAAAAATAGAGTTAAATGCAACACTCCACCATTAACGATGATCCATACATAAATGAGGATAACAACTAGTGCTAATGTCTTGCAAATCATTAAGTCTAGGATTAGGTAGAGTTGACACAACATACTATTACTTGAAAATCAAGTATGGAGAAGATTTGGTCAAAATATAGATCAAGAACCAAGCCCTATGATTGGTCATTATAGTTTTTGTAAACATGAGGGCCATGCTTTCATAAATTGTCTGATTGAGAAAGTTGTAGAAGATGTGATGATCAATCATTTTCAAACTAGAATCCAGACTGATCGGGACTTGGAGGATGAACATAATTTGATGATCATTTTGCAAAAAGTTACAAAAGCAAAACAACCATAGAATTACAAAAAAGTTGATCACCTTACTAAAAGTTGTGAAGTACAAAGGACTCCTTTTGATGTTAGAGTACCTTGAATCCTCATATATACAACCCCATTCTACCCCAAAAAATGTTAGGATGATTGCAACCATCTTACTTTGAATAGTGCAAGACTTACAGCTTTCAAAAGTACTTAATCTATGCCTAGAGTAAAGAACAAAGGAGTGTTAAACATTGCAATTAAATAGTATGGTAGTATATCATTTCATGGTGAAGTGGGTGATATAATCCCATAGTTTTTTACAACAATTGATAATGGGCTACATGGTCTAATTATAACAATTGCATACTTGAACAAGTTTATGCCTATGATTAAAGTATGATATCCCATATATATGTAAGGAACCAAGAAATTTCTACAGTACCAATTGAGAACGGTCCCTTGCATTATTTGGTATGTATAAAACATGTTATGATTACACAAGGAAATTATTCCCATGGTACTATAGTAGTACTTATTAGTTCTAATTTGAGATGGCCTATTATAGTTAGCCTAATGTAAAGATATTTATATGTATAACCACATGAATACCATCACATAGTATAGTTACTATTAAATCAATACCACCGGATCTAGGAGGTAGTCCTTTTGAACCCCCAAGTTGTATTCTAGTAACATCTATGCAACCAATAGTAACCTATTTAAGGACTTCCAGGAGATTTTTGAATTATCATGAGTATAAGAAAAACTTTGATCCAGATGCTCATGTATGAGTATTCAAAGCCAATATCAAAACTAATAATGAAACAATAGATGAGGAAATAGCCAATATGTTCAAGTTTACATCGAAAAATAATGCATCAAATTAGTCGAACAATTATATACTAGATCGTCCAAATTGTAGATTTGTAGATTTAGAATAGGCTTTTTGTAGATGTTATTGGACTATGCAGAATGTCAAATAGGTGTATCTATAATTGAAGAATATGAAGCATGAGTCAATAAACAAGTAAAAATGCATTATGAAGGACTATTAAAATTGGCCAATATTCTATAAACACATGCTATTGATACTTTTTTTACGATAATATTTGATATTGACTATAGTTTTACTTGCGCATTACTACTATAGGAATGAAAAGAGAAACTTTGCAACAACACAACAACTTTGCAATCCACATTAACATGTGAAGGTAATTTGGTACTAGAAGCACAAAGTACATTATTTATACCATAAACTTCAAGAACATGGATTGTAGCTGTGGGAAACCAAACCACTATAAAGTTGAGTATGTATTGTACAAATTGTCATCGTACAAACCATAATCACTACTAGAAATTTTGTCTTTTGCAACTTGTCTTATGCAACTAAAAAATGTCGCATGCAACTGCACATGTCGCATGCAACTCCAAAATAGTTGCATGTGAGATTTTTTAGTTGCATAAGACAAGTTGCAAAAGACAAAATTTCTAGTAGTGAATGTGGAAACGTGGAAAAATAAAAAAAGGAGGAACCTACTATAATTGCTGCTAAAGCTACTATGTTACCAATAAACCTCCCATACCATTAAACTATCCTTGTCATATTTGTGGGATAGTGAGACACAAATTGACAAATTGTTCGAAGTTTGGCAAAATACATAACATTTTCAAAGACAAAGGAGGTAAAATTATAGAAACCAAGCTTGTATTTAAGGTAAAAGTTGCCATTGCCTTAATTAACATGGTTGATGTTCATGTGACCTCTTGAAATAAGGCAAATGAAAAACATGTTCAAGGATCAAGAACCAAGGAGGAACAAATCTACACCTAATTGGGAAATATAAAAGAAGTTGAAGCAGCATATGGTGGAAACCATACACGGATGTAATAGTTAACCCACCACCTAATTTACTTACCATTGTAGTAGGAGAATGAAGTACCAATTGGGCTCAAATGCCAAGTTCCACAAAACTTGCAAAGTAAACAAAAATTCTAGAAATACCTTTTACCTCTCCACATAGACTCATCTCAATTGAAGAGATTTTCCAAGATGTTAATAAACGGATGTTGGAAACTAGTTACACACTAAACCTTGGGCAATTACTCAAATAGCACCAAATTTGAATAAGTACATGTGGCATAAACTAAACATATAAACCACATATTAATATTAGGTGTATGAGTGAGAAAACAATCCTATTTATAATACTTGACATTATCACAACAATAGTTGTTATAAACAATCATATGGTTGTTATCTAAATATAAATAGGAATAAACATTATTGATGATGTGCTTTTGGATGGAAGGTCAAGGGTAAATGTCATCATAGAGTAATTGAAAGTTATGTTAGGACTACCTAATAACCATGCACCTTATAATCTGCAAATGGCAAATCAAATAGCAAAAAAACTAATAGGATTGATAAAAGACCTAAAGACGTATGTGCATGGCATATTGTACGTAACCACATTTATAATCTTATAAAACATTGTTGTAGATTTGAATTATTCCATGTTGCTCAATAGACAAGGATTGACAAAACATAACTTGTTGGATTTGACTTTCGGGACATGACAACAAAAACAAAACAACACAAAACTAGAAGGCAATGAAAAAAGAAATCTGCACCTTTGGCGTTGCTTTCCTTTTTCAGTGCGGCACCTCAACCTCAGTACCAATTTTTTTTTCATTTAATGCAGCCCTATGAGGGTGGGTGCGGTAATCTTTCTTGCTTTTGGCTTTTTGCCTATATATATGTGTATTTCTATAGGTGTGGAACTTCGTCATGGTCAAATTCAAAGTTCCGATGGGTCTTGTGACAAATAGTTGCAAATATTTTAAAGCAAATATGCTTAGAAATGGTAGATAATTGAAAAAGTATATATATAGTTATTTTATAACGAAGAGGGCACAGAAAGGAATATCAAAGACACTCGCACCAACCTTAAACCGACCTAAAAAATGAAGAGGTGCCGAAAGCATTTAAACGAACAAAAACATAACATTTCTCGCAAAAATGATAGATACTAATTAATTTGTAGGAGCTTTCTATTTTCCCCTTCCTTAAATATTAAGATATCGAGATGTTTGAAGATAAAATATCAAATATATTAGTAATATATTCATAGAAAATTGACTCAAAAAATACTTCGCCCATTTGAAAATTTCTTGCAAATATGCAGAGAATTTCCAAAACTTTTCCCATGGCTTAAGGATGCCAAAGTGGCACATGTCTAAGGGAATAACATGATCACAATACAACGAAATGGTACCACCATGACTATAACATTGACTAAACACCTAAACCCTAAACTTGAAAATACCTAAAGTTGTATTGTGCTTTGATTGTCAAAATGGGATCACATATGAGGAAGAAGATATGATGTTTGCAAATGAACCTGAGTTATTTTCTATTGGTATAATTGGCCATTTTAAAAAACTATGGATGTAGTTGTAGTCAACATAGTACAATTGAAATAACTATAGATGCTACACATCCTATAGTAAAACCTACTTTAATTCACAAGAGTAGTGCAAAAAATGTTTTTGATAAAGAACTTGAGGTAAATCTAGAAGACAAGTTGTATCCTGATACATACTATAACCATAAACCAAGTCAAGTATAGATTGATGAGACTTTGGCAAAGGTGAAAGTATAGGAATTACAAATTACAAGATGGACTGTAATCAAAGATCAATAACTGTTGAAAATCAACTTAACACAAGAATAAATCTTTTCCATTTCCACCCCCACACATTGCAACTATTGTTCAATTTGACTAAATTTCAATTACATTAGGTCATCTTAAGTTTACAAATGGCTTGTTGCACTAATTAATGGTCAATATTGTTCATAGTTGTTACACTCACTATGTTATTCATTATGAATACAATTTGGACCTTATTTAAAATTTTAATGATTTCAAATTATTGACATGGAAATTGAAGTAGCCTTTAACTTTATTTACATAATGCATTATAATGGGTTAGTGATTTTTTAAACATTTTTTCAACTATCAACATGGTACATGAGTTGAACCATCAACTTTTAACAAGTTGAAACCATTATTTAAGAGTTACATTTACACTTACCATAATTTATTAAAACACATATAATAATTTAAAACCCCACATTTGGGTGCAAACATGATAACATGAGCCACATTCACCTACTTTTTTTATTGCTTTTGTGTCTGCATTTCGGGAAATATTCCTAGAATATTTTTGAAAAAATCTTTAAAAATCATGATAAATTTTTTTATAGGACTTTGATAAGCCTTGCATTAAAAATTTGTCAAAACACATCATTTATATATAAAAATAAAGTTATTAAACATGCGTTTTATTATTTAAAATTATTTAAATAATGTTTTATTAGTGTTTTATTATATATTTTATATTCATTTGATTAATTTCAAATTTATTCACAAGTTTCCATGATATATTATGAATGTTATCATATAAGTAAATCCTATAATTTCAACATGAAATTAAATTACATTTTCAATAACATGGAACATTTAGCACTAATTACATTTGTTGTGGTACGTGTTACCATGACTACACCCATTTATATTGGAAGGAATTAATGATTTTTCTCACATCTCTTCAATTATTAGAGTCAAACCGTTCATTTATAATATATTAAAATCATTACTCACAAATTATATTTTACACTTATTATAATATATTAAAACACATGCAACTCAATATTTTACAATTATACTTGAATGGTTTAGTGAATTTTTTTCACATTTCTTGATTTGTCAACATCTTTACATGAGTCAAATCATCCACTTTTAATTTATTGAAACCATTATTCAAACATTGCATATTGCACTTACTAGTATATATTGAAACACACACAACTTAATGCCTCACATTTATACTTGAATGGGTAAATGAATTTTTTCACATTTTTTGAACTATTAACATTTGCACATGAGTTGAATCATTCATTTTGAATGTTATTAAATTCACTAGACTACTCATGAATTGCATTTTGCATTCACCATAATTTTTTGAAATGGATGTATAAAAACTTGGAGTGTCTCACATTTATATTTGAATGGGTTAGTGATTAGTTCAAAATGTTCATGCATGTAAAGTTTAGGATGCATGTCGACCTTTAAATTATAATTTTTCATACCCATTTCTACCCCACATTCAATCATGGGGATGGTTGCCAAATGGTAAACACTAATATTTTATCTTTATTCTAAATTTTTTGATAAACATGTTATACAAAATCTGTTTGATAACAAACTACAAAAATAAAAAACAAAATTCAACCAAAAATTCATTACTTCACAAATCTATACAATTTTGACTTTTGCAATGATCTAAAAATCTCTAAACTACTTTTTCTTTTTCAAATTATAATTCTTCTTCCAAAAACTAATGTAATAACCCCCTTCCTCATAACACTTCTTTATATATCTACTTAGATTCCCACCATAAAACTAGTTTGAATCAAGCCTCATTAGTTCTAATCCTACATGGTCATCTTCCACTTTTGTCCACCTTGTCAATCATTAAAACTACTTTTGTCCAATCTATCCAATAGGGCCAACATAATTCTTTGTCCAATACCTCCATCTAGTATGTCCAACAAAAACAATATAATTTTACCCTTAATAGAAGGGTATTGAAAAGGCATGTTGGGTTGGACATGAATTGTTTCTTTTTGGGCAATAAGGGGCATCAAGATGTCAAGGTTTGAGGATGTTGGATACAATTTTGAACGAAAAAAATATTTACATAGCAAAAATTGTGGGCATTAAGGTTGAAAATATTTTATGTTATGTATATATTTCAAACTAGGGGTCTTTGGGAAACATGGTAGGATGGACATTGGGGGATGTTGGAAAGACCCAAAATGAATTCTTTTGAGGCAAGAAGGATGCCAAAAATGATTTCATGGATGTATAAATATTCATGTTTTTGTAGGTGAAATTTAAATATAAAATTCTAGAATTAAAGGAAGTGATAATGATTTCATACACAATTTATACGATCATGGATTACCAATGTCCATTAAATAATTATAAACTATATTAATATTTTGACCATATGTTAATTGATTGCTAATTGTATTGTGAAGTAATGTGAACCCCAAGTTGTTTGATTAATCTAACATGAGGTAGGATTAAAATAATCTCATTTTGTTGTTTTTATTTGTTCCCTTGTGTGAATTGTGCAAGGGTTAATTAGCTCCAAAGCAAGAGATGATTAAATGAAACAAAAATATCCTTATTAAACCTAGATGTGAATCTAACTCTAAACAATTATCACATGACTTCTAACCAATTTATGCCATTTAGATAGGAGCCAAAAAGGTGGTGACTAAAAAGATGAAAGTTGGAAGGACATGAAAAACATTAATGTCCTTGTTGAACTTCAAGAAAAAACATAAATAATATGCAAGTTTTTCCATCCAAAAAACAAACAAATAAAAGTGACAAACATTGTAAGAAACTTGATTTCTATTGCATTGATTATGATCCATCATTTTTAAATTGTTAAGAAACATTAATAGGGAAAAATGTCAGATGAAAAAGACCAAGATGGGGAAGAAGGATTGGAAGAAGAAAAGCAAATAAAGGAAGCTCCAAAAACAAAGTTGCTTTCTGACAACCAAATCCAACTAGCAAAGGAAGCAAAATACATGGCCAACAATTTTGATAATTTGATTCTTACTACAACAAAGATACATGTCAATCTTCACACAACCTTCTTTTTCCAAGATACCATTATTTAAATTTGCTAATGCATAATTTCATGGCCAAACAAATTGGTCTACAACTAAACATGTCATAATGCTTAAATGATTTGCATAGTAATGGTTTAAGAATAATATAAAGAAGAAAAAAACAAATTGGACATGATGCAAAATTGGTTTTGATCTACTTTAGAACCTAATTCTCAAATGCACTTAATGAAGCAAAATTAAGGAATCCTTAATATATCAAATGAAAGTTTCAAATTGAATTTTACGCAAAATTTGTTCCAAAAGTGAATTACAAAAATGTTGACTCATTTGGGAAAAAATAACACATTTCAAAAAAATCATACATATAACATTATCTAAATTTGAGGGTGTTTTGAAATCTCTAACCCTGATAAATCTACCTTGCATTTCTAACAATGTGCAAATCCATGGACAAGTGATGCAACTTCTTATTTTAAATCTTTAGCCCACTATCATGTGATGTTTAATATTATATCATTTCAAATTCTAATTTAGCATCACCCAATTCAATAAAGACCAATTGGATCAAAGGATATCATCCCAACAACCTTTGCTTGAAAATTTTACATTGACATAGGTAGCATTTGGATACCAAAGCAATCCACAATCTGAAGAAGTTAAAAAAAAAACAAATCCTAACTTAAAGAAAATTCATTGAAGTGGTGTATTAGAAACCATTCACAACATATTTCTCCTTCCTTGCTAACCAAGCATTTCATCTCTTCTAACCCTAAAACTAGTTTGGTTCCACATAAAAGTGTAATAGATGGGCTTGAAGATCAACTGATAATGCACATGTGATGTGTTAATGTTTTCAAGTTGTTTAGGCGGATATTGCAACTATGAATGGGACCATCACATCCAATCATGAAACTCTCTTGAAAAGGCTCACAGATATTGAAGTTAAATTGAAAGAAGATCATGGACTTCCGAAGCAAGTTGAAGCCCTTGAAAAGGTCAACGATATTGCAAATGAAAAAATTAAAGAAGCAAAAACTACAAGCGAAGTTGCATCAAACTCTAGTAGTCCTCCATTTACTCCAACTCTTGATTCAACACCACTTGAAGAAATGGCAGCTAGTTGATAAATATTTATTGATATCTCACATTTCCTTCAAAAAACCATGTATTCAATATAATTCAAAGCCATCAAGCTCCTCAACACATTTACAGGAATACAAGGTATTACTTTGGTGAGGAAATATGTGCATAGGCTTCATGAGGATGTGGGTTCATTCTTGGCAAAAAAATCCAGGGAAATATTTTACATTATTAGCATACAAAATCTGAATTAATGAATGCCCAAGGCCCTTGGATACTCATGATAATCATCTTGTAAACATAAATGTTTTTATCTCAAAGGGACACATGTGTTTTTAAAAATAAATTTGTTTTGTTTTTGCTCTTAATGAGACAAGCAAAGTGGAGTGGACAAATAAAAGATGTGTCAAACTGAACATAAAAACTTGGTAGATTGTACAAATGTGATACCCTTGTTCAAAGCGCAAGATTTCAAATTGAGCAAAATTGTCCCCTTCCCCCACCCTCCCATTACTCTCCTCCTCCTCCACCCTCCCTCCCCCCTTTTTTCTTCTTATGTCTGCATATGGTTCTTAATAGATCATTCTTATTTATATATCAAATTTCAAATTTATATCTTTTCATGTCCATGTTCATCATTATGAAAGGGGTAGGGTATAAATTATTTTAATATACATGGACACATGATAAAACACATGTTAATTCGCCTTTTCATATTCATGTAAGTGGGCAAGGAAAATATTGAGGCTAACAGCTTGGAAGAATTAAAGGTTCAAATGCATATGTAAACACACAAAGGCCTCAGGGTCAGGGAAAAAGCAATGGATTTGTGTGGAATGTCCTCTAATAGTTAAATAAATCTTTAAAATTGAATTGAACCTTCACTTCGAAAATGTGAGGAAAAAAAAGGGAATAATTTGAGTGATATGAGATTGGATATGGGGTGGCTTGCAAAGAAAACATTCATATGTCGCTTCTACACTATCATTCCGATCGTATGATTGTCCCTAGACAAATTTCAGAGATGATTCGATCGCAATTGAAGGTTCCGTTGCAATTTCGTCTCAAATCCAACTGACGGTACGACTTCTTTTTGACTGTTTCTGTGAACGAGCGAAAGAGAGTCTTCGAGGTGAACGAGCAAAGCGCACAATCGATCATTTCTTCACTACCCATTGAGCGAGGGGAAGCGATTGCAACTGTGAGCTTAGCTCTTGTATATCTTCGAAAGAAATCACAGTCAGGAGGGAAGCTTGCAGGTGCTATTGGTGTTGGAGGCAGCTGTGGAACTGCACTCATTGCTCCTGCACTTCGTGCATTGCCTTTAGGGTCACCCAAAGTCTTGATCTCCACTATTGCTAGTGGCAACACAGCGGCATGTATAAAATACTCGAAGCTGGTTCTGTTCCCATCTGTCGTTGACATTGCAGGTCTCAACAGCTTGAGTTGGGTGGTATTGGCTAATGCTGCGGGAGCTGCCGCAGGCATGGTAGCGACTTCAGACCTTGCAATTGCTCAGAAGGGATCCACAAAGACGACCGTTGGACTCACCATGTTTGGAGTGACAAATTTGTCTTGAGAAGGCACAAGCAAGACAGTAGTGCAGGGCAGATGATGGCTTTGGCAAACCCATTTAGATTGTTTGTTAAACGTTGCCTGTTTGGCCTGCATATGTAAATAGTATTAAGACAAGTTTGGTCTAGCAGATGTAAGTTTTATTATCATTGCTTTAGGATTTGTCTAGGAAGCTCCAGGTTTAAATGACAGCAAGACTTCCTCTCAAAAGATGTAGCAGGTCTTTGTTTCTCATGCAGGTTTGGGTTCCACAGGCAGGGTAGAGTAGACCACATGCATCTACATTGTTTGAGCCTCCGTTACATACCACGGTAATATTGTTCCCAAGCTTTTCTCATCCATGGCACTTGGATTTGCATTAGGTGATTGACTTTAGGAGGTGCATTACCATGAATAAACTCTGGAAGATGAGGGGTGTCCTATGGTCCATTATATTTGTACCTAGTAGTGGCAACACTGATGACACAATTTGTTACCTTGAGCATGAATAACATTAGAGTTTAGAGCCCTTGCTATGAGGTGATTTACAAACTTTGTTATATCCACTATATGAAAAAAATGTAAGATCTTTCAGCTGGGGGTTTGTGTGATGCAGGTGGAAAGGTTTCAAGTATGTACCACTGGGATGGTTGGATAGTTATGTCAGTGCAGACACTGCTCTGAAGTATCTAGATTCTCCAGAATTCACAAAGGGCTCAATGCTGCAGCAAGAGAAACCTGAAATGCCTGTCTGAAGCTGGAGAGTTTCAACATCTTGGCTTTTCATTCTCTGTACTGTTCAAGATACCCTTCCCATGACTATTGAGTTTGTTGAGAGAATTGTTGGTATGTGCAAGTAGGTTTATGGTCACCCTTTATAGATGGCTTGGTGACATACTCTTATATATTGTAATTTGGGGTCACTGAGTCTTATATATAGTGAACCTATGCCATATGGGCTTTCAGTGGATGCTATCCTGAAACAACAACACTGTAATAGCTTTTCATTTTGTTTCTCTGTTCTCTTTCTCTTGTTTGTTTCATATGGGGTTTTCCCTTCTCTCTGAGTTCCCTTTTCTTCTGTGATGTTCTGCTGAGCTAGCCATTTGGTGAGTCTTCTTCCTCTTTCTATTGTAACAGAAACTCAGTATGTTGGTTACTGTCTGTCATTTATCTGCACCCTTTGCTCAGAGTTGATGAAGTCAGTGGGGATGTAGCTGGTGGATTTCCATTGATATTTATGAGACTGTGGGTATTGTTCACATTGCTCCTCAGCTTTGTTGTGTTTTAGAGTCTTCAGCTTTCCTCTTTTTACCATTTGTGGATGTATAGTTGGATCTGCAATCTCTCTAACCCTATCTGGCATTTGGTTGACCTCTTAATTCTATTCAGCTTGATTTAAATTGTAAGTATGGAGATTATGTAAAGTTTTGTCACTTGTTTCTCTCTCTCTTTGTTTGCTCTTTTCTTGTTTGGGGTCATTTTTTTCTTTTGTCTTTTTCTTCTTCTCTTTCTTCTTGGGTTTTCTGTCTTCCCCTTATCTTTTATAGTTTTTGTTGAGCTAACCAGCATTGTGACTCAGTCACCCTGGTACTGTTGCTCTTGTGACCAAAACTCAGTGCCATACATATTGTTGATATTGAAGGGCTCTATGCTCACATTGAACTGTGACTGTTTTCCAAACTGCTCTTCAGTTTTTGTTTTCTTTCTTCCTTTAGGGTTGGGCGCATGTATGTCATGGTTTGTTGTTAGAACTGAAGTCTGCGTAACCCATTTATCAGATCATCTCTCAATTTCATTCCTCGAGTTGTCAATTTTGCAACGGAATCAGGAACATGCTGCAAATAACTTCATTGGGAGTATTTCCATTGGCAGAAAGCCCATCAGCATTCAACTTGAGAAACATTTATGATCTATTTTGCCTGCTTTGACAAGTACATCTGCTGTGATGCAGGGTCCCAGGCACCACCAAGGGTCAAAGCAGCTGCAACTTAAGACTTGCCTTGTTGACTAGTTGAAGGCTGGAATGTAATTGTCGGAGTGATGCGCATTGGCTGACCTAGTTGGGAGCTGATTGGGAACTGATGTAAGGATTAAAGGCAATCCTGTGTCTGGCTTTGTTGGGTGAATGAAGCAGTTTTCAAGGAAACAATCCCAATTCAAGGGCAGTTCTACATGAGAATTGGTTTGGAAGCATACTCCATTCCTCTTTTTGCTTGGCAAGTTTTGCATTTGACAACATTTTGTGCACACATTGGATCACATTGATGCACCCACTGTTGTTTGATACACTCGAAAAGCACTTCTGAGCTTAGGATTAATATAACAATCTCTTTGTCCTCTATGCATATCAGGTTACAATTTGCCAGTTTCTTGTGTTGTGCTGAATTAGGGTACTTAATTTCAAAGAGAACCTGAGAGCAACTTCCAAGAACCAAGCCTGTGAACTAAACCCTTTTCCATGAATTTGAGCACCTCAACACATGCCTTTTACATGTATTGAACTAAACCCTTTTACAAGAATGTGAATACTTTTGTGTTTCCTCTGATACCACTCGTTGGATGGGCTGACTTAAAAACCCTCTTCTGTCTTTTGTTTGCAAGTTTCACCTTGTTGCAGCTCATGCAAATGCTACCTCACATGAAAACCTGGCAAAATTTGTAATTGACTTCTTAAGCAATCCAGCAATGGACTACAAATATAGGTATTCACTTCTTGATTTGAGAGGCAGTCTCTTACAAGTAGGACCTTGACTCAGGGAGGGTTGCCTTTTGAGGCATGCCAGCACTTCCTTTTCATGGTCCACAAGTGCCAGGACACCTTTCCCCATCCACAGAGGTTCATAAACACAAATCAAACCACTTATTATCATCAAAATTCATTTTGCTAACTGTGAAAAGAGCAAATATCAGTAGGAGAAAGTGATCACAACAGAGCAATGTCACATACCAAGCTCAATTTCATGCCCATCCTCATCCTGGCCATTCTCAGTCTCCTTGATAGCTTCTTCCTGTATCTCACAGGCTGTCTTTGCATATCACTCCAAAAACTCTTCCTCAGTTTCTCCATGTTCATCATT
>Ga0116229_10000840_pt1 | contig 44947 bp, 18 predicted proteins | sample S1TSphgellanicum_3_FD_87313 | JGI IMG/M metagenome (GOLD analysis project Ga0116229, IMG submission 87313) | Host-associated microbial communities from peat moss isolated from Minnesota, USA - S1T2_Fc - Sphagnum magellanicum MG | ecosystem: Host-associated > Plants > Peat moss > Unclassified... | reverse complement strand
TTTTTTTTTTTCCTTTTTTTTTTTTTTTTATTTTTTTTTTTTTTTTTTTTTTTGGGGGGGGGTTTTGTTTTGTAATAAAGGTTCACAAGTTTATACATATTATCTTTGCTTAGTTTTGTGCCTGAGAAAAAAAATTTTAAAAATTCAAAAATAGATTTATCATTGGAAAAAGACCCAAAGCTACTACTAGTGAGTGTTAAATGCTATATTTTATTCCAAGACTTGAACCATGTGACACATATTTATTGCCCAAACATTAGTTTTTATTTATTTGTTTGTTTTGTTGGTGTGAAACATTGTTATTAATATTTGAAAAACAAATGTACATAATTTACTTACACATTCAAAGAACATGAAATCTTTTCCAAGCTTGGCCCCCTTTCTTCCTCCCAAATATAAAATAAAATAATTAATCCCTCATTTCTTTTGTTTGATTTGGAGACAAGGATTGACCTTTTTTTTTTTTGCAATAATAAAAACAAATATACTCTTATTCATGTTTCCCCTTTTCTTTTCCTTTTATTGTTTTTTTGGGTTGTTCTATCAGACGCCTAGCTATTATTTTATTTTATTTTATTTTACGATGGTCACTTTATGGAAGTAGCCTTCCTCTTTTTGTATCATCTTTACTCTCAATCAATTCTCAATACTTATGTAAACAAATACCCCGTCTAAGGGGATAAAAAAGATCAAAGGCAAAACCCTAGGGTGAGGGCATTTGCCAAAGGAAGGGCCTATGACAAGTTCAGTTGCCAAGTGAAGTCAAGTCTCATCTTGTCTCACCTCATCTCGCCTTGCATTTTGGGAATTGTCCATCGCCCGTGCACTTTGCCCATTGTAAGGCACAAGGTGAAAGTTATGACAAGCCTAAATATATGGAGAGCAGCATGTGTTTGCTTGCAATGGAGGGTTCTTATGCCTACTACTCCTTAAGGGTGAGAGGGATCTTAAGCCTACAAATAAATGTAAACCACTTTTTGGAATTTCTCTTTGAAAAATAATGGACCTTCCACTCATTGAAGATCCCAATTTCGGAAACGTTCTTTACACATAATAGTAAGGAACAAAATTTCAGCCATTTTTCTTGGATTTTCATCCTCAATGTTTTGTCACCCCTTGGTTCAGCCTTTGAACCCAAGAAAAAGCCCTTCAACATTGTTAGAAGGGTTAAGGCTTCCAATTGAATGTGGTATCATGGTTGTAAGCTCCCTAAAATAATAATACCATTGGGGTTCCCTATGCCTTGGGTCCCTTTGGTAGGGAGCTTACAACGAGAAATCACTCCGAGAAATATTCTAATGTATTTTTGAGCACACCTCTAAAATTCATGAATATCTTTCTTGGACATAGGAAGGATCTTACACCTAGAGCCCTTAAAAGTGAGAAGGAATTAATGCCTATTTGTAGGTGTAAGATCCTGTCAAGGACTAGACGGAAGAATCCTACAACACCTCATGATCAAGGTCACAATGACATTGGGTCTCATGCTTCCCAATGGGTTAGGACCATGGGTGGGTGGGGGACATTCCCAAAATGCAAGGGCCGGACATGGTTACGGGACTTTGTTCTAGGACCCTTATTTTGGGAACGGCCCCACAGTTAGGTCTTTAACTTACAGAAAAAAAATATTCAAGTGTTTTCAGGTTTTACCATGGTAGATATATCACTGTAAAAAGTGCTGATTCACCCGCAACAAGGCAATTTCCATGGCAGTAAATGTTTAAGGGGGAAAAAAGAAGGGGAAAAAAGGCAGCAAATAGAAAGGGCAGTAACTTATTCAGTTCTGAAATTCAAAGAGATGCCCGTGCGCATCAGGTCACGGGCAGGTACAGGGAAGAAAACAAAGGACCAGTAACCCCAACGTGATGGAATAAAAAATTTGCAAACCCGAAAAAAGGAATTAAATTTAAAATCCGGGCAAGTGGCTGAAAAACGGTAGGTAAATACCTACATACCTACCTACCAAGTAACCTACCTACTACCTAATCAATAATGAGGTCCGAATGCCAATGCCCAGATCCGCAAATCATTAAGACATCGCCTCTGCCCCGCCTGCCCACAGTTTTAATTACCTCCGCCGGAACCTGATCGGACGGTACGGATGCGGCTAGATTCGGCTTGGATCTGACGGTGGGTTAGGTTAGGAAACGAAGCTAGGATCCAGCTTCGTTGATATCCCGAACCTGGTCTGCAGTTGTTCCGGTCCGTGGCCCGGGCGGGCGGGCGGGCGCGTTGGACGGGCGGAAGCGCGCGGTGTCCGTCTGCCGTTCTGTCCCGGGCCCCGGCCCGTCCCGTCCCCTTCTCGTGGTCCTCGCTTTTTGCGACGTTTTCTCTTCGCTTGTCGCGCGCGCGCGCGGGCAATATCGTCCTTCGTCGCAGCGCTGCTCCGTCCCTCTCTCTTCTCCCCTCTTGTGGATTTTGTTTTGTCGGCTTTGAATTCTCGTTCGTGTGTTACATGTGTTGTCGGCAGCTGTATCATCCTTTAGCTTTGTGGTAAAGGGTTGGATCTGGTTCTATTTCTTCTGTTCTATTTGCATGGGGAAGGAATATTGGTCGCTAATGGTTTCGTGACTGACGATGCTGCTGCTGCTGCTTTGCCGCGAGAAAAGGAGGAAAGGTATCTATCTACCTATCATCATCGTCGTCGCCGCCGGGTCGTTGGTCCGTCATCGGGGAGACATGTATGGATCATGTTGCGGATCTGTTCGGACTCAGGAGACGTTGTTGCTCATATTATAGCTGAAGTTTGGAGTGAATCCGACCTCCTTTTGCCCACCGCTTCCAGCCGCGCGTGCTGCCGTGCTTGCTGCTGTCTTGGCTGATCATGTTTGCTTGAGTCCCCCTCCTCATGGGATTGTGTTTTTTCTCAATGTGATTTTCTTCTTTCTTGCGGACTGACTCTTGTTGTGGATGCGCGGATGATCAGTTTTGATTTCTTGCGGGGTTTGCCGTTGTGGTCCGAGGAGCAGTTGTGGCTCTCATTCTGGATCTGTGCTGTTGTCGCTGAGAACTTCCTACCGACTTGTGCCGACGATGATCCTGTGAGAAAAAAACAGAGCAGCTCGCTCGAAAAGAATTCCGTGGGGTAGTTAAAGAATCTGTTGCTCCAGCGTGCTTAGATAGAAAGAGGGATGAAAGAGGTAGAAAGACAACAGGGAGAAGACAGAGGAACAACAAACACGACAATAATAGCCGCTGCAGCAGCAGCATCTGATCAGTGCAGCAGAAGGAATTGGTAGTAATGGTGGTCGCTCCTGGAGTCCTAGAGGCGGCAGGGAGAGTTCACGTTGGTGCAGCAGCATGACAGCTGCTACTGCTTTCATTCAGCTTGCGCTCATGCTGCCCAAGGTGTGTCGTCGTCTACCTCTTTTTCTTCTTCATGGCCTAATAACTACAACATCTTGTGTTGTACCGACTATTCCCCCGTCCGTCTTGAGCATTGCTAGAATTGCTCTCCTCAGTGTGCGCATGATGATCTGGCCTGGTTTCACATGCTCCGTGGTGGTGTGGTTTCGCAGGATGAGAAGACAGTCCAGATGTGGTCCAAAGCTGCTGTGGCGCGGTGGTCACCGCGGATGTTATCCAGCGAGCAGTATCAGCAGGAGCAGCAGCGACATGCACCAGCAGCCGATGGCCCGGACGTCACCTTGCGGTTGAGCAATTTGGAGACGGTGACTGCGGCGGCATCGTCAGGCTCCGACAGCGATGTGTCAAGTTCCAAGAATGTCAAGAGTTTCTCCAGTGGAGGAGGAAGAGGAGGTGCTGAGGATGGCGGCGGCAGCGGAGGAGGAGATGGCGGCTGCGTCAAAGTCGGTACGTACTGGATGATGCCTGGCAAGCCCCTGCAGCCCATGATGAATCCGACGGAGGTGTCGTCCATGGAGAAGAAGACCGCTCTGCTGGGCATCACGGAGAAGATTGCCGTCGCCTTGGCGGCAGGCAACTGTGCTGCTGCTCAAGGCTTCAACCGAGCTGCAGCATCGACGCCGAAATTGGAGCCTGAGGACAGCTGCAGCGGTGGCGGCGGGCATGATCATGAGTCTGGATGCAGGATGGCAACAAGAACACGAGCTTTGCAGAGTTGCAGCAGCGGCCCGGCGGCTGAAACCTGCTCCTTCTTGCCGACTTCTATATGTGTTCCAGCAGCAGCACGACAAAAATACACAGAGGAATTGGAGCAGCAGCGCAATGCTGCGGGATCAGGTCAGACTAGATTACAAAGTAGCGGAGGAGCAGAGTATGGCAGCATCAACGATGCAGGAGACTATTTGAGATCATCGTGGCCGACCGGAGTGTTGGATCTAGTGAGAAGAGGAACCCTGGAGGAACGGACGCCGAGTGGAGGAGGGCAAAGCTTGTCAGGTTCCGGAGGAGACGACGAGAATGGCGGCGACGAGGAGGAAGACGATCGAGGTGGTAGCCGAGAACCCAGCAGCAGCAGCAAGTTACCATCCTCACAGTTCCGTGGAGTGGTGCCGCAGTCCAACGGCAGATGGGGTGCCCAGATATACGAGAAGCATCAGCGCATATGGCTAGGGACGTTCGACACGGAAGAGGAAGCGGCGCGCGCTTACGATCGCGCTGCTATCAAGTTTCGCGGCCGTGACGCAATGACCAATTTCCGGCCGGTGCAAGACAACGATTTCGAAGCGCAGTTTCTTCTCAAGTATACCAAAGAGCAGGTAGTAGATATGCTGAGGCACCACACTTACGATGAGGAGCTGGATCAGAGCCGGAAGCATTCCAGCAGCTGCTTGCAGCAGGAAGCAGGTTCCATGGCGGTAGTGGTATCAGGCCATGACGATGACCCTCATCATAGAGGAGGAGGAGGAGGAGTTCTTGTGGTTCATAGATCATCAAGTCCTCCTCCTGCAGGAGTCTCTCTAGCTCCTGCAGTTGCTGCAGCAGCAGCTTCTTTGAGCTTGTCACTGAATGAGAGCATGGTGGATACCACTGTTAGTCCTGCAGCAGTTCCATCTTTGTCATCAGGATTGAGTGCTGTTTCCAATGCAGCAGTAACTGCTGCTGCTGCTGCTGCTGCGACAGTGCGAGAGCACTTGTTTGACAAAGCAGTGACCCCTAGTGATGTTGGGAAGCTGAACAGGCTTGTGATCCCTAAGCAGCATGCAGAGAGATGTTTCCCTCTAGATTTGTCGGCAAACTCTCCAGGGCAGACATTGTCATTTGAAGATGTTTCAGGAAAGCATTGGCGGTTTCGGTATTCGTACTGGAACAGCAGCCAGAGCTATGTGCTCACCAAAGGATGGAGCCGATTTGTGAAGGAGAAAAGACTGGATGCGGGTGACATTGTGTCTTTTGAGCGAGGACCTAACCAAGAGCTGCACATTGATTTCCGGCGCAAGCAAGTTGCTGCAGCAGCAGGAGGTACACCATCTTCTTCAGCTTCTGACAGACTTCCATATCGTGGAGCATGGCTGCCTCAATGCAGTTATAATCCAATAATGTCAAAATCCGCAGGTGGTCATGCTCCTTTCAACTCTTCAATCTGGCAGCCTTTCAATTTTGCCTCTCCTCAGATTCCAAGCTTGTCTTCAAGCCTGCAACCAAGCTTAGACAGGATGCTGTATGGAAATAATGCCTACAACCAAATGTTTCAGCCTTCCTCTTCGCTGCGGTTATCTTCATCACTAAATCCATTTCATACGAATCTTGATATGACCAGCCACAGTTTGTCAACAGCAGTGAAGGCACAGCCACAGGTAGCAGCAGCAGCAGGCTCTTCTGCTTCACCACCATGGCCTTTGGCAAGTACAACAGGAGCAGACTATGTTGGAGCCATTGAGCTAAGGTTAGGTTGGCAAGAAAGTGGCCGTTCAGAGGACTTAGACAGAACCCAGGACAGAGCTTTCACCAACAATAATAGCACTACAAATGTGTTCCAGTGTGAAGTCCCAGCTATCATAAACAGTAGTGGCACACGGCTTTTTGGGGTAGACCTAGAACAACACACAGCCATTGCCTCCTCCTCTCAAGTCAAACTCTTGCAATCACCAACATTATCCAAAATTGGACAAAGTCTGTTACCATCTGGATCAGCAACATTGGAAATGGCTGAGATTTCTGCACCTTCTTCCCATGCGATGCATTGTTCCCCTTCTCATTTAAAGATTGAACCATTTGATCGGTTTGGAAAGTCTGCCTCTACAGCTGTGCAATCAGCAGGTCTACAATTCAGTGACTTGTCACATTCACACTTCCGTCACAAGGAATTGTTTACAGGTTTTGAGACACTCCTATCCAAGCAACAATCACAGCAGCAACCTTCAGAACAAGTAAATATGAGGTCCTGTGTCAATTTGCAAGCAAGTTCTGGCAACTCTGCTGCTCAGGAAGGCTCCCTACCTCTTGCTGAAAATCTTGCTTTGGAGGTCTGGAAGGCAAATGAAAATGCACATGAAAGCCTCATCCATGAAGATGTGCGAGCAGCTGTGAATTGTGAGCAGAGTAGTAGCTTAAACCCATGGATAATAGAGAATCACCGGAAACGGAAGAAGATTCTGGGTGATTCTGAATTGGAGTCTCTGAAAGGGAAGATAGGTTTGGGAGGAACTTGTGGTGAGACAGGTGAGACAGACACATCTCTTACTCTGGCACATGCTGATTCCCACCACCTTGAAAATGATTCCAGACAGCAATGCCGAAGTTACAGAGAAGGCTCACTTGGCAAAACACTAGAAATTCCTCCTGCTGGTGGTGAACAAATGCCCAAAAGGCATTGTTCGCCTGTGTGTACTCCGCTGAAAATGCAAGGTTTTGGACATGGAGGTGAATCTAGCACTCACAATGGGAATCACAACATTGTTGTAGATGGTGAAGGGCCCAACTATACCCAGATCCATCTTGAGAACTCTCTCCCAACAGAACGAGAGATGCAATCTATCAAATGTTCCTTGGATTGGCAGATGTCCGAACCCATCTCAGTTCCTCTTCTCAGATTCCAATCAACTGAGGAGCTTAGAAATCACTTGCTTGAGCTCACAAAGGGAAGGGAAATCTTATACAAAGACAAGGCTGGAGAGATAGTGCTGCTGCAAAATCAGAACTGGGAATTCTTCATCAATTCAGCTCAGGAGATGATCATCCAGAGATGATGAGCAATCAATCTCCTCCTACTCTGTCAGTTTGAGGAACCCATATCTCCACATTCTTTCCAACTGTATGGACATGGAGTGATTCATGCAATTGTGAACTCGTCCTATTTCAGACTGTAGGGATTGAGCATTGACAGGATGATGAGACCTTTTTTCTCCATGAATTATGACCAGATGTTGCTTCAGCAGTTTTTTTTATCAGTTGACTCCTCAATCTTGGCAAAGCTCTGAGGCAACAACAAGAAGCTGAAAGCTTGACCAGCAGAAGTTTCTCTTGAGCCATCTGGCCTGCAAACAGCAGCAGAGTGCTAATGTTTTAGCACTTAAAGAAGAAATCAAAATGATAAAATCAGTGGTAATTTCAAACCGATGGAGTTTGTTGCCAATGACCACCAGAAAAAGCTGGATGTTGGTCTCTAATTTTCAGAGTGTACAATACGGTGGGGCAGGTCTGGGGAGGGGGGATGTGGGTGCAAGGAAGAGGGGAGTGAAGATCAGGACATTGTACGGAATAATTCTTGTAAAAGATGTAGATCACTGATACGAGCCCCTTGTATAGGGGTGAAAGGTAAACAAGCTGGGTAAACCAACCCTTTTTTCTTATCAAATACTTGCAATCTTGAGTTGGGTTGAGTGGTGATTGTGATTTTGTTGTTTTTTGTGTGTCACTGAATTGTGTAACTAGCCATTAACCTTCCTTTAGTCCTCAACAATCCATCCTATTGTTCTTCCTCCCAAGATAGAACTGTGGTGTTGCCTGATGGATCGTATGAGTCAAGCTTTTGACTTGGTTATTTTCTGGTAACACTGTTGTTGCATGGAAGGGTGATGGCAGCAGAACATGTGCAGGTGACAATACTGGTGTAGCAGAGGAAAATTAGGCAGATTTAGGGCTTCGTTATTCTGATCAAGGGATTTGTAGCTTGTGCGGTTGGGTCTGCAGACTGGGAAAGTTGAGAATGAGCTTTGATGTTGAGCTTTTGTGCTAAAACCTCTTCTGCCATGATGGCAAGAAGGTAATTTCAACATCTTTTTTCTGAGATGGACAATTTTTTCAAATTCCAAAGTTTTTTTTCTTTCCTATTTTTCCTCCATGACGAATTGAATGCAAGGATTTGCAAATGTAAGCTGTAGAATTGTATAGGCAGATGTAATTTGATGACGGAACAATGCATGTATGAGTTTAATGAATACTGTAAATAATTGAGGTTGCTTGATGTAAGGTGTTCTCACATATACTGAGAATTCTCTTTAGCTATCTATGGTAGACCTAAAACCTAAGTATTTTATGAAGTTGATAAGAACAACTAAGGTATGCAGCAGTTGCTCTGTGAATAAATGTTTTTGAGAGTTGGTGAATATTGCACATAGTTTTGAGGTTGCTACCTACCTCTTAGCTACTAACTAGTTTCTTAGCTTCTTTTGGGGGTCAATAAGAACAGACCCCTACAGGTCGGAACTACTGCCACCATGTCAACGAACTTTTCTGAAAACCTCAACTAAAGGGATGCGTTAAACAGTCAGGTTGAAATGCATGGGTCAGAATTATGAAATGGGCATAGAGCACAGCGCAAACATATCAGTCAGGTGAGAATTGCTTTGCTTGGTCAGAAGTAATATACTGTTGGAAATGGGGCCATAAAAAACACAACAACAAATTGTGTTTTGTTTTTGCTTGCAGACAGTTTGCTTTGCTCTGCTTTGCATGAGAGTTTGGAGCCCAGAGTGTTTTTTGTTTGGTTTGTGGACCCCATCCATCATGATTTCAGTTGGTGATCCTTGAAGAGTGTGAAGTTTGTCAGGAACCTGGTTGATGTTTCATCCCCTCAAAACATCAATCTGCCAAAAGTACCTTTCTTCTACTTTCTCCACTTTATATAATGTTGTACCATAAGGGCTAAGTGTTTGTCTGGTATCAACATTTGAACATACCACCATCCTGGGATTGGGTACTTTTCAAACCTGTTAAGAGATTTCTCAGTGTATTCACAGAAGACCTTAAATCAGTGAGAATCCTCCTGACATCGGGAGGTCATCTTACGTTTGTGGGATGGAGCCTTACACACTTTGGAAGGGCCCGCTGTTGTTCGTTCTTGGTGCCATGAAAGGTCTCTGCAAATCTCTGACAAGTTGACACGCACAGGAAGGCCCCCTTGAACAGGGGCATTACCAGAATTTGGTGCTGTTCTCAACGGACTTGGGTGAGCACCTTGTTCTGGGCAGGTTTGTGCTGCCAGTATTGATACCAATGTTGATACCAGGCTCAATTCTATATTCCAGACCAACATCGGTACACACTTTCTACTGGTGAAAAAAAAACACTGACCCCATGTGAAGGGTTTTAGGGTTTCAAAAAAACTAAACCCTAAACCCTTATATGTGTGACCTTTCTTTTCAAGGCAAATCTTTACTTCTTGGTTTGGGGAAAGACAACAAAAAGAGAAGAAGAATTTGGCATTCAATTTGATGGAGGTGGCGAGGTATGAATGGGTGCAGGGTTTTTAGATCTTGAAATTTTATTAAATCTCAGTATGAAATGCCGAAACCCATACACACATACATCCTCATGCTATCCAACAAATGCAATCTGACTAAAGTTTGATAGCCTATCACACATTGAAAATTGAGAAGTTCAAATTATCAGAGCTACTAGAGAGTGCAAAGCTAGACCTGCCATAGTACCTTCCATCATCTTTCTTTTTCTTCTTATCTTGTTTATCTTTTCTTTTCAGGCTTCCAGTTTGTTGACACAATTAAAAATTTGCATTTCTGTACATGGGAGAGTGGTCCATCTTAAGATCCCTTCCTTCCATGACTTGAGATGGGAGTCAGGAGGCTGGCTAAGTGGCAGGCTCTGAAAATCCCAGAATGGGTCTAACGATAGACCCTTCTCCTGTACTGAAATTCTGCATCCATTCCTTGGCTGCAAAATCAGCTGAAGGGATGATTATTAACTTAATCCCGTGAACAAGGTCCAATTCCAAAGTTTTTAATATGGTCTTAAAAAGAAGCTGTTTGGAAGGGTAAAACTTCAAACTTTGAAAAACAGTTTGTATCAGCTCGTTGGAACTATTACTGTACCTACTGTTGATGTTCAACACAAAATAATTTGCCAACAGCTAGCTGAGAAAAGAAGAACTTTTTTGTTGATATTTGTTGAAATTGTCTGAAACTTGAAAAGCCATTAGAGTTCTTCGCAAAGTCTCATGATTAGGGGGTGAGAACAGCCAGTTTTGACATAGTAGGGTATCAAGTGCAGAACAAGGAATGAAAATTTTACAAATCAAAATATCTGGGACCCAAACTAGTTTTTCCACCAATTTTGGTTGTAAATTGCTGCTACATATATTTTCACTGCTCCTACCTATACAATTACTGTAATTAGTCTTGAACCTTGTGAATTAAATGCTGAGGTTTGGCGTTTCATATTCAGATTTAATAAAATTTCTTTACATTGCGGATATCTCTGAAAGAGGGGATAGGGGGTGAAAGCAGCCCCAAAGACAGGGTGAAGACAGGGTGACCGTCTGGATAACTTAGATGTAGAACACAAGATGTATTTTGCATACTTAGCTCTGCTTTACACTAAGAATCAAGGCCAAAAAAAACTGGGGGCCAACTTTGAGCACTTTTGGCTTGTTGTTGGCATGTTGTTCAGCCCCAAGTTATTAATAAATGCTAGAACATTAATGTCAGGATATTAATAAATGCAGGAACATTGGCTCCAAGGGATGCAAATTGGCTGCCCAAAATTGACATTATCCTTTTTTCAGCCTTGATGCCCAAGACAAGGCCATAAAGTTCAGCATTTATTAGTAGCTAGGGGCAGATCGATTTTTTTTATAAAAAATTCAGCCTTCAGTTCTAGTGTAAAGCCTTTGGGGCTGATGTCAAACTTTTGCACCAATAGGAATGCTTGATTTGGGTTGAACATCTGCCCTGACTCTTAGTGTAAAGTGGGCCTTATTCCTCAAGTATCGACATTCTGGAAAACTAAATTTGAAACTCTCAAACCTTGTTTTCTAAAACAAGTAAATATTCCGCAAACAAGTGCCAAACATCAGTTGTCATCAAGAATAAATTGAGAAAACCCTGCAAAACTTTATTTATAAACACACCGCAGAATCCAAAAATGTACAAAAGAATAGAGAAAAACAAAGGAAAAATGAAAGGTAGAATTTGAAGGATGCCTGGTTAGCACCAACTGGATGTCAAAATCTCTCCATCTCCACAATAATTTCCTCCACAACTGGTTTGCATCACCTGTCCTCTCATTGGTTACGAACCCATGACAAAGTCATTCAACTGTGATGAAGGGTTTGCCACAAGCTACATTTTTCATTGGGAGAAGCTGGGATTGTATCTTGAGGTGTGTGCTTTTGTTGTGTATCTTGAGGTCCATGCTTTTGAAGGCTTTTGTATCTGCATTGGACTGCCAGGTTTGTTCCAGTGTTGGCCGAGGGTTATCAAAAACAGGAATAGACCCCCCGGTGGTTATCAGTGTGGTTCTCAGTAAAGCAAAGAACCAGTTCTGGTATACCCTAGTACCATGGATGGGTGTTTCAAAAGAATCAAATAACCGTCTTTTATGACCACTAGTTTGTCTTCTAGTGCTTCTTTCATGAAAGCTGCCCGTCCTTTGATGAGGTTTCTCAAATAACTGGAACCACCTGGTTTTTTCATTCTCATAAATTGAAAACCAACAAGAAAAATTGGTGCTGGTGCATCTCCGATTTGAGGTTTTTTAAATAATAAACAAGAACTTGTGGTTATTAACAAAACCAAATACCTGCCCAACACTGGTTTGCTCAGTCCAGGGAGGGTGAATCCCTGAAGACAAAATCCCTGAAGCATGATGATATTGGCAAAACTTTGAAATTGTTGTCTGTAAAATCAATCAGCATTGAGCTCAATATTGAGCAGGGCACATCAAAGGTGAATGTGGGATTATATTTAAAGTATGCATCTTGCTACCCATATAAAATACAACATTTTAACAAGACTTCGAAAATTGAAGTGAAATTTAGGCTACCAAGATTTAATCAAGCTGGATGCAGGATTTATATAAGTATGCATCTCGCTACCCATACAATGCAATTGAGTATTATGTAAAAGTATGAGATTTTATGAGACTTAGAAAATTCAAGGCAAATTTAGGCTACCAAGGTTTGATCAAGCTGGATGCAGGATTTATATAAGTATGAATCTTGCTACCCATACAATCCAATTGGGCATTATGTGAAGTACAAGATTTTATGAGACTTAGAAAATTCAAGGCAAATTTAGGCTACTACAGTTTGATCAAGCTGGATGCAGGATTTATATAAGTATGCATCTTGCTACCCATACAAAGCAATTGGGCATTAGGTGAAGTATGAGAATTTGTGAGACTCAGAAAATTCAAGGCAAATTTAGGCTACCACAGTTTGATCAAGCTGGATGCAGGATTTATATAAGTATGCATCTTGCTACCCATACAATGCAATTGGGCATTATGTAAAGTATGAGATTTTATGAGACTTAGAAAATTCAAGGCAAATTTAGGCTACCAAGGTGTGATCAAGCATTCAGGAGGGATGGTAGGATATCGCAGTGTGTCAGTAGAGTAGTTATACACAAGGAGGTTTTCTTGCACATATTTGTACTTCCTCCTCTCATGAGAATTCAGAGTTGTGGCAGCAGTTGAGCCCCACCAGTGTGACTGCAATTGGGCTTGGCACTCAGAAGAGAAATTTGGAGTGGTGAGGATGTTAGAATCATCCTGGCAAGCATCCAGTTCAAACTTCCTGCACGACGCAATGAAGGGTGCTTGGCTCCAGTCAATCTTGTCTAGTCCTCCTCTTGTTGCCCATGAGCTTCCATCCCAAATGCTGGAGAATACTTGCATGGGTTGGTGGGGGTACATAAATGCTGTTTCTTCTGTCTTCCGAAGCACTCGCACAGGTACAGAATCAACCTTAAATCTGCCCAAAAACTACCAGAACCTTGAATGCTTCCCCAAACAGATGATCAGTGTTATAGTAATTTGATTTCTAGATTCCTTTGCTCCTCTGTTGAATGCTAAAAAATTTCCAGTGTTGGGTGGTTCTATGAATTTCTTTTTGAAAAACCTCTGGTTCCAGTTTTAATGTAAAATTTGGAAATTAAAGAACCAGGTCAGTTCTGGTTTCCCCCCCGCCCCAAAAAAAAAACCTCAAAGAATTGATGGTTCTCATATCAGCAGAGCATATATCACAGGACTTACACCACTTGATGGTCATTCCAGAGGAAAGAGTAAGAGTGATATTTGGCAGCTGGATCAAACCAGAGGTAAACTCTTTGCTCCCGTCCTCCAACACCTTGACCATAGATGTTTGTTTGAAGTTGGTATGGTTCTCCACTCTTGTTGCCCAGAAACTCAAAGTCAAGCTCGCTGTGGGTGTCACCCTTCCCAGACATCTGCACATGAGATTTCGCAAATTGAATAAGACTTAACAATTGAATGCAAAATCAGAAATTTCTTCAATAAGCTTCTATGGACAACTTTATATGTTCTTCTGCACATGATTATTTCTTTGCACATGTGACTAGCAGATGGGTTATGAATTCTTTTCTCGAGTTTTTTCTTTTTGTTAAACAATCATTTTATGCACCAAACTCATGAATAATAACCCCATAAACCATTCCTGCAAAACATGGGATTTGACCCATTGAAATCAGAAAATGTTTCAAAAAGCTGAACTATGAACACTTATATATATATATATATATTGCATGATTATTTCTTACACAATTTGTTATCAACATTTGGGTTATGGAACCATCCTTTTTTCTTTTTCTTTTCTCTTGTTAGACAATCCTTTTATGAACCCCAATTGTGAATAAACCCCAGAAACCATTCCTGAAAAACATGGGATTCAACCCAAAATCCAAAAAAAAAAAAAAAAAGCTTCAATATGTATGTATTCTATTTGCACAATTACTTCTTACAAATGTGTGACCAACACTTGGGAATTCAGTGAACATTTCATTAGAAGGAGGAGGAGGAGAGGATGAAGAAGTGTACATAAAATGCAGTCACAACTCCAGCTGAATTGCCAGGGACAAGCTTTAGCTTCATCTCCACGTTGCCATAGTAATAGCTGTTTTTGGACACAAATCCAGAGCCTGCATCCATTATAGCCATAGTGTTTGTTCAAGGTCAAGGTGCTGAGATCATTAAGCTCCTCAGTACATTCTATACAAAATTCAAGTGTCTGAAAAAATTCCTGTGCATGATATTACGGGTTGTTGTGGGTGATAGATATCTCATCATCAAGCTGAAGCAGCTGATCATATACTTGTGGACGTAATTAGTGGGCAATGATCTGAGGGGTACCTGAGGTTTGATCCAGAGCCATTTCCACAGTGTTTCCAGCGTCGTATACCTTGATCAAGTCATCAGCCCACATGATCTGGTAATTGCTGGCGAAGCTATAACTGATCTGGGGTTTGAGATGGAGAGGAGTTAGCGATTCCTGTTGCATTTCATGAGCTGCCTCTGCACTGCTACTAGTAGACATGGATACTAAACAACCAGTGCACACCGCTATCACAACACCCAACACGCCAGTCATGCAGTCCTGAATGCATTCCAGCTTCATCGATCCACCTTTCGTCATCTCACACCACAACTTGTGTATTCTATGCAAACTGGCCCAAAGATCGTGTCGAAACCCTTTGGAAGAACCTCGATCCCGCAACTGCAAATGTCCAAGAGACCTAATGCAGCTCCTCTCAACGTCACAACTGCCTTCCGTCGCTGGCTTGCTCGCTCTTCGCTGGTTGGCTGGCTGGCTGCAGTAATGCAATTGTCCTCTCCCACGTACCCCAAGTTCTAATCCGCTCTCCTTCTTCTTCTTCTTCTTCTTCAATTCAGTCCATGAGCTCCGACAACCAAAACCAAAAAACGGTACCCGAAAAGAATTAAAAAATCTACACCGGGGATCGATCTAACTGCAAATCAAACAGAATCATTCAGTCTAGTACTCTAATAACTATTCGGCAATCATGAAATCCCTTTCCAAAAAGTGAATTCCCCCTCCCCCCACACTAAGTCGATCTCCCAGCTCCTCCCCTCATAAGGCAGCCTCAAGTGCAAATTTACTTGCTAGCTAGAAACCAGTCGACCTTGATGAGTCTCCAAGAGGAACTGGAAGATGAGCTCTCAATTAGTACTGGTCACAGCTTCAGCAATCTCAAGATCACAGCTTCAAGAGCACTACAACCACAGATCAAATGATCAGTCCTGATTGCTAGTACTACCAAATCTTGCATTGCAAAGCTCCAGATTCTCTGATTCCTCGCAGCAGCACGCGGAAGACGAGATGAGATTGTCTGCGATTGCACTGCCCTCGGCTCGGCTCGCGGGCGGGCCGGACGGTCGGTCCGTCGGTCGGTCTGTCCGACGGACGGGCGGACGGGTCGGTCCAAGCAGCTGAACCTCGTGGGAGCTAACTGGAACCAAAACCAGTTCAGTTTTGTAACTACAACTGGTAAGACAAAAGGGAGTACAATTCTCTCATTAGGCTACTTACCCCACCTGTACAAACATTAGTTCAATTATTTTTTGTTGGAATGCAGGAGGATCTTTTTTCTTATATATATATATATATATATATAAAGCCCTCTTTGCCAAGAAGTTTTTTTTTCTCATTTTTTCCATATCAAAATTTTGGTGAAATTTAACCCCAAAACATAGAAAATTTATCAAGAAAAGAATTCCAAATTCCAATGATAATATCTTGTCATATATGGAACACCAAATTCCAAGAAAGAAAATTGGAATTTTTATTTTTGTTTGCCACAATTTTTTTGTACCAGCTTTTTTTTAACTTCTAGATATAGGTTGTAGAAACCTGTCACCGTTTAATGCTAAATCCCTCTTGGGATACTTGCATATGCTGCAACATTTCAAATTCGAGGAAAAAAAAACACTATCTCTCACAACTTATGTCTAAAAATTAGACAATCATCTCCATGCAAACATACTCATCAAAGGATTTCAAACAATACCAAGAGACTACTACTAACCCAATTTCCCTTTAACTTTGATTTTATTGAATATTCAATCACACAATTATTCAAATTTAATAACTCTTGGAGGTCCCATAACTCTAAACATTACAAAACCACATTGATGTTATACTCTTTCGTTGAGGGTTTTTCATTAAGGGCTTTCCAATAGTTCAAAGAATGTGGCAAGGACCGTGCTGGTTTGAGAGATTTCACATGACAAAACAAAACGAAACAAACAAACTACCTTCCTTCATAGATGGATGGACCAATTTTGAAAATAATTTCATTCACCAATTGTTATGATAATTTGCATATGGTATCATTCATATATTTACAATTAATGTTACAATTAATGAACAATATGTGAAGAGCATTTGTGACATTTAGATCTTTTGAAATTTAATTTAATTTAATTATTGCCTAATGTTTTAGAAAATATTTAAACATAGAAGGTGAATATGTAAAATTGAGTAGAGCCATTTAATTCAAATATATGATAATCCCTTGAAGCTAGTCAAGAATGAACAAATAAGGATAAATGACTACTTGATCAACTAATTTAGACTTTTTTATTTAATGCATTTTATAAAAAATCTAGTCTACTGATTCTAAGAGCATCACTATGATAGTGAACATGATCTTTAACCATTCAAAAGAGTTGCCTCTAGTAGATTCAATATGTACTCCAATTTTTCATATTTATGTGAAATTCTTGAACACAGAACCCTCTTGCATGTTTTCTATCCAATCAGTTCATGGATTTATTCACCTTTGAAGCAAACAAATCCAATGTTGAAATTTTCTTAAATATTAGGGCAAATGGTTTAAAGCTTTATTCAGAAATTCAACATTTTTCTAAAATTTCCAGGGATTCCAGGCACATTGATTTTAATTAGTTAATTAATGCCGAATCTGACCCATGGGTAGAGTAATGTGATAATCATATAACTCAGTAATAATATGATAGTAAGAATAATGGAATAATTAAATTTTTTTTCCAAATAAAAATTCTTGAGCAATATATTACACCATACGTTCAACAGCCTTTACATCTTTTACAGTAATTTCAATTGATGATTAAATTAGTAAAAAAATGAAAAAATAAGTTTATTAAAGGAAACTAACCTGAATTGCCGTATTGTCATTGATCAAGTGTCCCAAGTTTTCCAGTTGAATTTTTTTTGTTGCATACAAACCACATTTAAGGTGATGCGGAAGCCGTCGCTTTCAGTGGAATCAGCCAAAGCCTGCCTGCTCCCTGACATTAACAGCCGTTAGGTTTACGGCATTGGCAAGACCTGTCGATTACGTCAATGGAATTGGCACCCATTCTGAGTGGTCAATTCCTTAAAAAAAAGGGAGAATAAGACCTAACAGCTATTAAAGCTATCCGTGGAGTCAGGCGATTAGGGGGCGAGAACAGCCAGTTTCGGCATAATAAGCCATCAAATGCTTAACTACGAATGAAATTTTACAAAACGAAATAACTGGGACCCAAACTAGTTTTTCCACCAATTTTGGTAAACTGAGTTTTATCCCCTCTTTACTTTTCCCTGAGCGCCTTCACTGCTGCTGCATATATTGTCACTGCTCCTACCTGTACAACTACTATAATTACTCTCAAACCCTCTTCATTAAATGCTGAGTTTCAGCATTTCATACTGAGATTTAATAAAATTTCCTTACTTTGCAGATACCACGCAAAGAGGGGATAGGGGGTGAAAGAGAGGGTGACTTTACAGATAACTATATTAACATGAAAATAAAAAGCCTTCCTCACATAAGTACACCATAAATGAACTGCCCAAGTGGTCATACATATTTGGCAACATTGTAACTGCTTTCTTTGAAAAGTAGTACACAACCAAGTTTTGAAAGTATTTGTTTCACAAACTTCAGGACTTAGGAGTTTTTTTTTTTCAATTTTCTGTCAAAAAAATTTGGCAAAATTTTCCCAAAAAATTAGTCCAATGTATACGTAGTTGAAAAAGAAAAATTTCCCAAATTTTTTGTCAAAAAATGAATTTTTTTAATAATAATAATAATAAACCACTGCTTCCAGAAGTCCATAGTCCATAGTCCATACATGACAGACAGAATCAGTCACTGACTTGCACATACATAGACAGACCTCTCTTGCAGTTGTGAGGATCATTGTTTCCATGCCACTGTTGGGTGACAGTCACACCAGGACCACCACATTCACAAACAACACAAACAACTTTTGTCCTTTCTAATTAGCATCACACCACCATCTCTTCCAACTTTCCAAGGGTTTAATAAAAAGGCAAATCAATTTCAGTAGTTCTCCTGCACATACATGTTCAGCTACAGAGTTTCTGTAAGTCTGTTCAGAGCAAGTAGTACACACCCATAGAGCACATGATATTGCAACAACAAAAAGCAGTCAGGACTTGTCAACATAACAACAGAATGGTAAAATAGCACATTGAAAATTTCTGTATTGCCTTTTGCTGTGTATGATATCACGGTAGTTAGAGAGTATCATTCCCAATAGGTACCGAGGTTATTTTTAAAAATGTAGCCTAAGTGGTGGTCATCCTGAGGAAGATTTAGCCAAATCTGGCTATAAAACCAGATACAAAGAACAATAGTTTAATCAAGCTTCTATAATTATGTTCACATGCTGAAAACCAACCACAGAAATTAGATGATTTTATTTTATTTTTAGTTCTCATTTTTTGGCAATTGAAACCTTCAACAATCACTTCATTTTCAATTTTGAATTCGCTTTTTGGCAAAATTTTGCTGGTTGATAAAAAGCTGATAAGTAAAGAAGGTTAATGCCGATGTTCGTCTGATATATAGGCCTGCATCTGGCGTCAACACCAGTATCAACACTGGTAGCAAGGACCCTCTCCCGGACTGGTATCAGCTGGGGCAACAATACCAGACTTGTTTCAATATCAGTCGGGGAATCACCTGAGGTAACAAACACCAGGCTTGTACCAGTTTCAGTACCAAGTACAGAGCTGCCTCATATACCAGTCAAAATTCAGTCTTGAACCCAAGATTAGAACCCAGGCTGGTATGAAAGTTTTAAGAAGTACCCAATACTAGGACCAGGCTCTTAGGAAAGTTTTAAGAAGTACCCAATACCAGGACCGGCCTGGAATGAAATGCTTTTAAGTACCCAATACCTCAATAAAAAGTTGATACCAGACCAACACTCGTCAATACAGCAATAGATCGACCCCTAGGACCATGCCTGGGTGACAGACTGCTGTGTCACTCCACCAAAAACTACCCTCAGATTGGTACCCGCCATCCTACTTATCTACCTACCTACAGGACCTATTTATCAAGGTGAGATGCAATCTAAAGTCAGTTGGGGTTCATCCACAACTGAGTCATAAATAATGGGTTTCTAAGGGATGCTGTCCTGGTGGCTAGTGGTTAGCTGTGGTCAGATTGTAGAAGAATGAAGCTCACAATATTGTACAATGTAGAGGTCAAAAGTCAAGAATTTGTAAGATCAAGTTTATTCTGAAGCACATGTTTGCATACAAGCAAAGCTGAATCAAATTCTTCTTGGACCTTTCACAAGGTGAACTTCTCAATGGTGCACTTGGCTGAGCAATGTGAGTAAATTGGCTATCAAGTGTGGATAGCTTTAACCCTCGATTGACTAGCGCTTGAAGGCCCTGTCATTGCAAAATTCACTTATTATTGGACACCAATTCCCCTATTGTTGCACACTGTCATTCCCTGTCAAATTCCTTCCTGTCACACAATGGATGGATGTTTCCTATCCTTGCACAACAACACTTGGGTTCTTGTAAATGAAATAATAATCTTGAGCATAACATGTGCAATCTTTGGGTCTTGGTGTGCATGACAAAGTGAAATTATAGAGCTCTTTCAGTGCAATGAGGTATGCAATGAAGTTTGCAATCATGGGGCAAATGGAAATTGATGAGTTCGAATTATATTGATTAGTCATGAGCCACAGATTTTCACAGACATACCATATTTGCATGTTCAGAACATCGGGTTTTGTGGCCAACATAGGATAAGGTGATATATACCCAATTTCAGCAAGAGATAGAATTTTAGTAAAAGAATATAGTTAAGCACATTCTTAAATGTGCAATGATAGCCAACCTGCACTTACATAGCCTACACTTATACAGACCATTGGGTGTTTCTAGAAGTTGCAACAGTGACCCAAAGAAAAACAAAAAAGAAAAGGCAGTTGCTAGTGTAAGCTTTTTAGTAACCAAAACTGTAGCAATAAAAAATGGATAGCCACATCTTGTATATAATTAATTCACTCTAGCTGTAGTAGCCATTCTGCTCACACTCAGATCTTCAAAATAGGAGGGATGATCATTTCTACGCATATAAACAAGATAATTTGTCAATGTGATGTCAAGGATGGTAAAGAGGTTTTGGGTTTCTTGCTAGGACAACTCTCTTTCCTATTGCTGAATATGAAATTTCTGATGCACAGGTTTGTTTGATGGCAAAGAGAAACATAAGTTGATAGGTAGTCTGCAAACAAAAAAAGATTGGAGAAAGATTTATTTAAGGAAGATGCTTTAATCGTATTGATCAAACTAAAGAGCAGGTCCACCCACACCCAATAATCAAGCCTCTACAAATGTTTTGCTACATCTAAAGTAGAGTGTTAATTGTTTTCCAGGCCCACCTATAAACATGAAAAATTGGGCAGTATAAGGTGTGAGCCTACGTATTTAAAGAGGCTACCTATTTGAATGCCATCACCTGGCTTAAATCATTATGACCAGCTAATCAGAAGCAGTCATTTTTCTATATCACTGGGTCTTGTGGAGATCACTGTATCCTTTGCAAATGTACAGGTCCAAAGTTCAAACATCAAAACTAATGCACTTTGAAGGCTACTTCATCCAAAGTAGAGTTGGCAGGCCATTTTCTAGCTGCCAGTGAACTTTGATCTACTGGTTACAAATGTGGAAAACACAGTAAGTAGAAAAGCACATCAAGAAAGTAGCAGTTAGCAGTGGCCATACATCATAGATCATAGTGACCCAAAGTTAGTTAGGTGTACCTCATGAGGTCAATAGCAGAGAAAAAAGCTTGTGTAGTAGATGCAGATGATCAGTGAACCCAAACTTCAGGTGTCCCTCAAGTCAGTCAGTAGCAGAGCAAAAAGGAATTGTCTGATTCTAGAACTCCACAGATGAACTGGTGACCACCCTGTTCTGTTTTTGCTACACCTGCTACTCACCCCAGGTAAAAAGAGAGATGGTAAAGAGGTGAGGGTTTTCTTTGGTGATCCCTTCAACAAAAACCTAACCTGAGACACCCCCCCCCACCTTGTCAGTTCAAAGTTCAAACCCGTGTGTGTTTCTCAGTTCTTTGAATTTTTGAAGAACTGCCAGTTCTGGCTCCTTAAATATTTGCAGAATCAAAGAACTGTCGGTTCTGGTTCTTTGGAAAACAAGTTCTGGTTACCAAGCATCAGCAGTTTTCATGAAAGAACTGACAGTACATACCAGCCTCCTACCAACAATTGCTCGGTAGGAACTTAAACCTGCCTTCATACCCGCGCTGCACCAGTCTCAATATATTAGGTATACACCTAACTGCCTCATACTAGAACAAAAAATCAGCCTTAGACCCGAATACCAGGCTGGTACTGAAAAATTTTCCTTTAAAATCCAATACACGCCCACCAACTGCTGGTATTGGTTTCAAACTCCTCATTGCAACTAGTGTTGAATCAATTTTGGTCTACCCAAGTTTGAGCTCTCTCTTTACAGAAGTGGTTTCCATGGGCAATATAATCTTTGACCTTTTTGAAGTTTGAACCTCAGAGACTGAAAACAAACAACATAGAGAGTTCAGCAACATTTTGCCCACCAAACAAACAAGTATGGCCCTGTCTTTTCTTTTCTTTTTTTTAAACTCTAGCACAAATGATTTGTGTGGTGGATGGAGTGTACTGAGCAAAATCTGACCTCTTTCAACCTGAGATTGAAACCACCACCAACATGAAAAGTTCAGCAACTATAGCTCTAGTAGTACCAGAGCTAGAGCTATGAATGAATATCCTGTTGGTGCCTTGTTGATTGGACTACTAGAATGTTTATTTAGCCCAACATTACAAAACAAGTTTCAAAGTATTGACATATTGTACCCTCACACAAAAAGCTGCAAAGTTATGCTCAGCAGCACATGGATATATATATATTTATATATAGATTCATTCTTACTTTCCTCATCACAATTGCATTTCTGACAACAACCATGTGGAGCACTGAGGACATCAATCAACCCCATGAAACAGATTTGCAGGAGATGCACAGACTTGGGCATCACATGATAAAAATTATACCATTGTTATGAGTAAGTAGTCTGTGTATTTTGTTGGGAGGAGGGACTACTATCACATCCTGGAAGTGTTTTTTTTTTGGGTATTGCACTAAAGACGGTTGTTTAGAACATGAAAGAGTTTGGGTTTGATTTCAATTATGTTTGCAATGAAATGGTCTGGTTTGATTAGGGTTAGGGTTAGGGATTTTGCAGAGATGAGGAGACATGGCATTGTTGTTGTTGCCTTGAATGGGATTGTGAGCTGCTAGATGATCTCCACTCATACCTTTGGGGCCCACCCTTTGTACACTTTATGGAAAAAGAGAGATAAAGGGGTATTTTTTGGTGTGCTATGAAACAATAGAATATTGCAAGAATATTTTATTATAAAATTTTTTATTTTAAATAGATTTTAAACATTTTTTATAATCAATTATGAAGCACCCTATTTATATTTAAATAAATTATAATGTTTATGTAATAATGAATTAGTTGCATTTTAATTGCATCCAAAGCAACCTTTTTTGGGGGGCAAAATTTCAGTTGGTAGAATTGGGAAGTTTCATCAAAGTTCTCGAACTAGGGTTGAACTGATGTTCTAAAAGTTTTTAAATTCAGAACTGAATTAATTCCAAGTTGTGATTTTAATCGGAACTAGGTTGGGTTTTTTAGTAAAAACATGTTTCTAGTTTTAATTGCAAAGTATGGATTTAAAGTGAATTTTTAGGGTTTAGGGTTTTTCTTTTTGTGGTCTGTGTTTTTTGTTTATTGATCATTTTTTTCTTCACCTATGTGAATAAAAGAAACTGTTTGCGGGCCTGCAAGTAGGTGCGGATGAGCTCAAACAAGTCAAAATTGATGTTAAAACATCAACTTTTCTGCAATTCTTGTTACATTTGTCTATGTGGTGCCACTTTAATGGCATGTGAATTATGGAAAGTTGTGCTTATTGAATAATATGGATATTGAAAAATCTAAACTAAATCAAACAAAATGTCAATATCAAAGTTTGTTTTAATAAAAAATGTTTAACAACTTCATTCAATAACATTACTTTCATAAAGGGCCCCTTAATTTTCATAATATAATTTATTTCATCTTTATTCTTTTTATTGTAATAGGGTACTATTACACACATCTAAAAAGCATTTAAATTTTCATATTTATTATTTTTTGTGTTTTTAAAAAATGAAGGTTTTAAAAAAGTTCATGAGTCCTTTTTGACATGTAAATGTGATGCAATGTATATGTTGTTTAAAAAAAACTTGTAACTTATAACATTAAAAAAATAAAACTTGAAAATGTTAACATGTTTTGGTATGATTTGAAATTATGACAATTTTTCCAGACAAAACACAAAATCTAACAAAATTTGTGCACTTTCAAAAGCTCGTATGTCTTCAAATTTGATTGTAAAAAAACATATGACATATTGGGACAACTACAAATACAATATATAAATTTTTTTGAAACATTTCATTTGAAAATTCCTTTTGAGGAAAGCATTTTTTTGGGGAAAAGGACCCCAAAAAGGATAATAGTCCTAAATGAAAAATAAACACATTGGCTTGTTATATGTCATTTGGACCCAAATGTGCAATATCATTTTTCTTCTTCTCATGTGTGAGTCAAAAAACTCATTTGTGTGGCTCCCAAGTGTCCTATATATATATATATATTCTCACCTATGTGAATTTTAAAAAATCACTTGTGGACCTGCAAATGTGAATTATCATTTCTTGTAATATCATTTTTTCTTCACCTATGTGGGGAAAAAAAAATCCACCAACAAGCCCATTAGTGTGAATTATCATTTCTTGCAATATCATTTTTTTCTTCACCTATGTGAATAAAAAAACCCATTTGCAAGCCCACAAGTGTGCAATATCATTTCTTGCAATGGGTAGGATCCAAAAGGATTGGGTTCAATCTCCCCCTTGAACCTTGTTTGTAACTTTGAAAGTGTTGTTTATGGCATTTTAGGGTACAAATATCATCAACTAAAAATTGTTGCATCGCCACATATTATACAAAAATCTAGACATGTTAGCCAATTCACCTACATGGATGCAAAATGAGTTGCCAATTTTTTACAAGGGAGAAATCCATGTAGCCCTTTTACTATACATCCCAATTTTTTATATCAACATTTTATGCTACCCATTTATTTTCTTGGGTGCCAAAATCCTAGCTCAAAATAATGCAAGGTGCCAACTATACCTAGGAAAAAATCACATCAATTGTCAATAATGCCTCCCCACCCAACATGTGTAACCAACTTGCAAACATCGAGAAATTGAAGAAAAACACCTTGATCCAAAGCCATACCACATGGGTGTACTATCAGAAATCCCAATGTTTGAATAGATTTGAAATTGTGCCAAATGTCTCTTGACAATTTCAACCTTCAACATCTTTTTGGCCTTCCAAATTTTCAAGCTATCTTTAACTTGTAGGTAATGCAATCGAAAACCCAGCATCACTTTTTTGCATTCTTGCCATATTTAAGGTTGTGTAGCATTTGCAATTATTGAATGCATATATATGTTCATAAATTCAACATAAAATTGTAGTAAAAAATGAATATTTTATGGTTAGACAAATCTAATTGATAGGGTCACAAATGAAATTATTGCATATGTTCTTACAATTATAAATGAACAAACATGTGAATTCATGAAACCCATCAATAACATGCAACCAAATTATTCAAAATGGTGATTAAGAAACAATTGCACACATGTGCACCACAATGCACATACAAAACAACCAACTACAAATATGGATTTCTCCATTCCTTACACATTTAATGCAAATATGTTTTCAATGCACTAACAAACAAATGATAGTACCTACTTAGGTACAAAGATCACAATGTCATTTTAGTCTAAGTAGACATAATTAGACATCCTTAACATAGTGACCATTCATTTCAATTTATTTGTTAAACCTATGTAGCATGAACAAGGAACATTTGGAAGATTGAATGAAGGTTATAAAACCTCCTTCCTTGTCTTTGTTTTTCTTTTTGTTAAGTTATAGTTTTGAAGGCTTGAAGTTGAAAACTCATGAAGCTCTATTATATCAACTAATTTCTTTAACTATGATTAGTTTAATCATAATAGTATTTTAAAACTTCTTCCATTGATTGAAAGTTGATCTTGTTTTTCAATTGCATGCCGTTGTGGGTGTTTTCAAATGTCAAGTATTATGCAATTAAATATTATGTGACTTTAATATGATTAGTAATGTGAAATGACATACATTGTTGTAACAACACACCATAAATTAATAGAAAATAAAAAAAGACCCAATTGTTAAAAAAAAGTCCTAAAAAATTACCCATACTTGGATCCCAATTATCACCACCATCACATCAATTCAAAATAACTCTACATCAACATGTTTTGTTGCATGAGCATCATCCCTCAAAACATATCAAACACGTATTTGACAATGACATTGCAAACATGATTTTCAAAAAATGAACATGTTTTTTTATTCCATCTTTCAAAATCTAATATATTAATTTAGCAAGTCTGTCTGTCTGTCTGTATGTCTATGACGGTGGGCCAGCACGGGCAGGCTAGGCACGAGAGAGGTTCAAGTTCATCCACAACAAGTTCAGGCATCCAGTGGATGGATGGTGCATCAATGGGTGCTGAATCACTCTGGCCTAGTGTGATCCGATGGAAACCGCTGTTTAGCAGCAATTGGGAAAATATAAAGAACCGCCAGTTCCATTTTTTAGTTCATTGATTTTTTGAGAACCATGAGTACGAATGGTAAGAACCACCCTTCTAATAACTCGCTAATGGTGGTTAGTTCCAGTGTTGGTTTCGATTCTTTGAATTTTTTTCCCCATAATCAAAGAATCACCGATTCCAGTTCTTTCAAAAGAAAAACCAGAGGTTTTACAAAAGAACCGGTAAAAAAGCGCACTAGTTCTTAGACTTTCTTTTTTTTTCCTGAAAATTTGGGAACCGTGGTTATATAGCCACACCGATTGTTTGAAAATTTTAAAAAGCGGCCGCTAGGTGAGTGGTGCATACCTGGTATGATAACCGGAAGGCATCTTTCATTCATTCATTCACAGAAGTGCCCCACAGTGATGGGAAAGCATGCGTTCGTGTCGTGCCGTGCCTTGCAGGCACAGGTTACCACTAGTTGTAATGATTTGCATATTAACACAAGCACTCTTAATAGTGGGGAAAAATCATTAAATACATTACAAAATATTTCCAACTATGAAATAGAAATGTGACCGAGTCCATGATAAAATGAGCCACAAAATGTTTAATTGATGCTTAATTTACATGTTTTTGAATGGTATGTCAAGTTTAGGTTAAATATTTTTGGTGCACTTATGTAATAATGCTCCTAATATATTATGGAAACATTTAAATGAATTTTAAATGAATATATAGTGAGAGTAAAGCACTCAAAATCACTTTTAAAACAATGTAACCAATGTTTTAACTATTTAATGGACTTTTTAAATGAATTTTTATGAATTGAAAATGACATATGTATGGGATTTTTTTTCATTAAATATGTGCATATTAATATAATACAATACCTTTTAAATTATTTTTTTTTCAACTTGTGAATCACATTTCTAAAAAAGAAATTGAATAATCAATCCAATGTTGCCACATTATTTTGATTACTTAACCCATTGCTTTTAAACATTGCACAAAAAAGTTGACAATGGTTCTTTTTACCATGGATTCACCCATGTATTTTTAATTTAAAAACCGTGGGAACTATTGAATTATAATCTTTGGGAAGTCATTTTTCTTTTATTCCAAATTATGGCATGCAAAAAAATTTAGGGTCAACTTATTAAAAATTATTTATTTAAATTTATTTAAATGTAAATAGGGTGCCTATAATGTATGAAAATATATCTGAAATATACTTCAAATATACCATTATTTCATAACATATTAAAATTATCCTTTTACCTTACATGCTTCCTAAAATATATGAGCGACTTCCCTAGGATTACAATTATCTAAGTTATTGCCTCCACAATACACACAATGTTTCAAATTCTTACACATGGGTATTCTTTTTCTTTTCTTAAACCACACACAATCAACGCAAAATTGAATAATACAATCATCATAATCATTGATGAAATTCCATGATGACAAGTAACATGATGTGTTACACAACAACATTTGAAACAAAAAATACATACTAAAGAAAATTGGCCAATATATTGTTTGGTGACCTCACCCAAAAGAAATTACTTCCATTTTTTTCCAAATGATGTTATGAAAAAAAAAATGGAGTGCAATTTATTGATAAAAAGATATAAGATGCTTAAAATTGGATAATATATTTAGAATTTTTGAAATTTTAATAAAATATTCTTTTAATATTATGTTATTTCATGGCATACCAAAAAACCTTGTTATATTAGTTGTTCCATAAAATATATAAAGATGAACTTCCCCTAAAACCTTGCATAACTTCTGGTAAGGTGAAAACACAATATGGTGTACCAAATATGGTAACCTTAAACTCCATTCTAGGAGTTTTCAAATGTATTTTTAAACATAGAAAACTAGACAAAAAAATCAAAACAATTGAAATGGTGTTGACATTTTTTTCCATGTCCAAATTAATAATGCACTACTTTGAATATTTTTTAACACCTCAATTAAGTATTAGTCATGGAAAAAATGATTTTGAATATGTAATGACTAATGAAAAATTTGAACTTTTATTGCACATAATAAGCAATTATAAATTCCATCATATATTTCCAAAAAAAAAAATCTTAAATCTTAAATGTCATAACCCTTGAGAATATAACACGTCCCAAAATTGTGGAAATAATCTTCAATTCCATAATATGCATTGAATCCATAACACATTTTTTTGTGGATTGTGACCCATGAGTTGCCTAGATTACAAAGTCCATCTTTCATTGAACATTAATGTTTTTTATCTATTTTTTTCAAATTTTATTTTAAAAATAAAATAAATTAATTAATTAAAATTTTAAAAAATCGTTTTGCTCATTTGAGTCCAGTTTTTTAGAAGCCTTAACTTGCATATGGGTTTTATATAATAATATGTGTCTAACTAAAAAAAAAATTCTTTTGTGACATCCAAAAAAATTCATTATAGTATCCTTCTACCCTACAATATGTAGATACACATTACAAAATGAAAAGATTACAAGAAAAAGTTGTAATATTAAAAAAGTTCTATGTTGGTCATTAGTCAAACAACATTTTCTTTCAATTTCAATATGACATTAAATTAATATATCTACCACTGTTTAATATAATCGAAAAAAGAGAACCAACAACAGATGAAATACAATATGTGTTATCACAATGCTTCATTGGCAATGATCAATTGGATGAGCACATTAAAGCACATCACCATTCCTTGATCCCATAAAATAGATGTTAATGAATATAACAACATTGTTTCTTAAAAAACTCCCAAAATTTGAAATTCTCCATGTCACTATGGACACCAATGCAACAAATGTTCAACATGTTGTAGCATGGCTAAATAATATTACCTTCAATCACATACATGATGTGAAAATTGGTGCAACAATAATATTCATGAAAATTGTAAACATAAGTAAAGGAGTAAAAAATGGTGCAACTACAATTATCACAAGCATCTAAGTTGTGATAACAACTACATATAAAATTATGCTTTAGATGAGACACATTTCACTATACATACATATATGAAGCTTATTACTACAAAACATCTTTTCCCATAGTTTTAGTGTATGCCATGACTAGACATAAGTTCATGGAACAACAATTACATCAAACATTGTAATCCACGTTTGAAAGGCATTTGCACTTAGGTGAACATGTGTGACAAACTATTGAAAGTGACAAACTTCACATTAATTTGAAGATCATTGGAATTTTCATTTCATTAGACCTCACCTACTCCTAATATAGAACAAATGAATTCAAAAGTTTCAACATTCCAACAACCTCCAATGGGCTCTTTTGTAGAAAGTTTGTTGGGAAAGTCCAATTTCAATAATTAGCTAAAAACTTTGAAAGGTACTACATAGTTCACAATGAAAAGTATATGTGCATAAACATTCCATTAGATGAATGGCATGATACACTATATATGGTGTATCTTCAATTTAAAGTTGTGCTCATTTGGAATGCCATAAAATAAGTCATTTTCAAACTTTGATCGAAAAAATGTAACAAAGTTATGTACTTATGTATCTAGACACCTAATGGTCAATTTCAATGAAACATTGTTCAATTCCTTCAATGACATCTATCATATCGTCATTGCTACATTGTCTTAATGAAATCAATAAGTTGTTTTTCCATGATGAACCTATTTATGCTTAGATTCTACATGATATATTACATCTTCTATCAACCTTAAGGCAACATGGGGAAATTGGCATCAAATTTTCTTTCAATGTTTTGTATCGTAATTCTCATTTCTAGGTTCATATTGTCCCAAAGATAAATTAATTAAAACTTCCCTACAATTTATTTTCTTTAGACTTTTATTATCAAAGTTTAAAATATGATTAACCATTTGAAAATAGGTGCTTTTGCACCATAAAGTATGTGGCAATGTAAAAATGGCTGCCATTTCATATCGACTATAACAAAATTGTTACTTGGGCTTCACACCACTACACATTATTAGTGACAATCAATTGATGAATAAAATCAATTAATTTTGGGAAGTTAATTCCATTTGAAGGTAAATTTATTAAATGGCAATGCATGCAATTTGGATTGAATTCAAATTTCAATGAATGGAAAGTCAATTGAAAAGAAATGGGATGAAAATTAGTGTAGAATGTATTCAAATTTTGTTTGTGACTATGTTGTTGAAAAACAAACTTTAAAAATAAAAAAATCTAAAAAGAAGACACCTTTCCATTCCTCTTTACTTTAGAATTTGTTAAACAAATTTTAGTTTGGAATTGTCCGAATAACGACTTATGGAACCTAAAGTGGTCTTACTTAAACTAATTTCAATGGATCATCATCATTATAATTTTAAATTTTTGTTAATAATATGTTCTATAATAGTGAAGGTTGTAATATGAATATTCAGAGGAATGACAATAATGCATCATGTGAACAATCTACCCAGCAGATGGGTGGGGGGGGCGCTAGTAAAAAAGAAAAAAAAAATGAGTAAAAATATAGGGTGCAATATATTGGTTGTTGGGTAAAAATAATAAGTTAATTAGTTAAAAGATATGGTACATTTTATTCAAATAATCAATTTAATTATAATATAGACCATGTAATAATTTAAAATAATGGATTATAATAGGGTGATAAAAAATAGGTTGGACAATTATTTAATAAAACCCCTTAAAAATGGTCGTTTGATGCATATATGTCCCAAACTTTACACTACGTGTCCCTCCGGGTGATCTACTTCCTCCATGATGATGGTGAGAAAATTGAAACACACAAGAAAAAAATATTGGAGTTGAAAAGAAATATGCACAAGTAATAAATGGAGAGATAAGAGATGTAAATAGTGGATTTTTCCCTTGTATTTAAATCAATCCACTTAGGTACATATGCATGGTCCCATAGTGGACAGAGGCAATTATTATAAAGAACTTGATTTTCACCACCTATCATTACATGATTTACAATAAATACCATGTGCACCTTATAACTACTTGATTTCTAACAAATCTTAGCCAAAACAACTCTCAACTTATTTATTTCTGCTCCTAAATCTTTTCCTTTGATCTAATAATCAATTTTTTTTTTAAACTTTTAGAAGACATTAGAAAAAAATCATGTTTTTGCAATTGTCACATGCAATTGAAATTCAATTGCATGTGACACATGCAACTAAAATTCCTTGTGATTGCTTTGGACATGTTGTAGTTAACATGTAGTTGCATGCAACAATATTTGGATTGTATATACAGTGTGGTTATATAATTTATACAATATGGCTATATAGTTTTACATATGATTAATTGCATCTTTCTAGTTGCACATGCAACTATTTTGATGACTATATAATTTATGACATGTGTTAACACTATGACCAATCAAATTTGGACACATGGCTAGGTAGATAAGTACTTAAAGAGCTAGGTAGGTAGGCCACTTAGGTGGCCTACGTCACTTAGGTCACATAAATAGCCTAGGCTAACTAGGCCACCTAGGCAAACTAGATGTTGACACATGGCACCTAGTTACATAATTACACCTAGGTATGTAAATAGGTAGCTAGGCCTAGGCTAAAGAAGTAGGTTTACGATAGTCCTATTTTATTTTTGTGATTAACAATAAGGGTGACCTTCTTTTATTGGCTTATCCCAAATGGCACTTTGTATTTAGTTTGTAAACATGTTTATTGCACCTACTTATATAGTGTGCAAAATTGGAATGAAAGACAAAACATATGGGATAAACAATTCAGTTACAAACATGACTAACCTAGGTCCAAGCTAGATGTAACTATTACCTAATACCTATGTATATTAACCTAATTTACATACTAGCTATAGTAATTATATTAAACAAAATAATAACTAACAGGTAACAATACTATTTATCATATTATTAATCTGAATATATTGAATAATATTAAATAATTATATTATTATTACCATTAATTTTATTAATAGTCTATTTAGCATAATAATTTTCGACTACTGATATTTATTTATTTATTTATTACTACTAAATACTATAATGAAACTAATATTATATTTATTATTAACAATTATATTTCAATAATAATTTAAAATATTATTGAATAAAAATATTATTATTACTATTTTTATTGATAGTTTTTTTAACATAATATTATTCTACTACTAATATTTATTTATTACTACAACTGATGAGTATTAAATTACTATCAATATAATAATATTATTAATTATAAGAAAATATTTCATTTAAATTTTAATCCTTGTGAAAAAATAATAACATTTTTTTTCATTATCATTTGTAGCTAGTTGGTATTTATAGGCTAGTTAGTGTATGTTATTATAAATTAGCCATAGATATACTAGCAAATTAATAATATTATATTAATATTGAAATAATATTTAGTAAAAATCATAATTATTATAAAATATTTTTATTAATTTAATTAATAATTATTTCCTTATATTTTATTATAATATTATAATAATCAATATAATGTGCCAAGCTAATTAGTACTAGTTCAGTTAAACTAAGCCAAACTAAGGAATTATTAATAATAATGTAGTTAATTACTATAACCTATAGTTAGTTATAGGTGTATAAGTTTAATTAATTATTAGACTAGCTTTATGTTATAATTTAAGTTATATATTATATTATTATTCATTAAAAAATTTGTTGTATTAGTTTAAGGCATTATTTTTATGACATATGTCAATTTTATACATTAGTAGTTGCATGTTGGTTGCACACACAACCATATACAACAAACATTATATGGTGCCAATTTTGTAAGCATGAGCAATTTAATTGCAAATGATAACTACAATAGTACCTAAACAATTTCAACATAATTTTTTTTTAAAATTCCCCCATTTTTTGAAAAATTAGTAATTTCATATGCTGAAATTTTTATAAAATTAAAAATCCACAAAATTTCAACAATCAAGTTTGAACCATAGACCTTCTGGATCAAGAACCTTAAACTAAACAATTTAGACACACTAGACTACCCCATAGACTTCAAGAAACAATGTTTGTTATTTATTATAACCATTATCTACCAAAATTTTCAGAAGTAAAAAACCAAGTGCCAAAGTTAAGATTTAAATTTAATTAATCATTCATCAATTTGTTGCCAAATCCAATTATTAAAGAGTATGGTAGTTGCAAAAACACACTTTTCTTCTAGTGAGAATTACTTACATTAGATTTGAATTACTATTTAATCTAAAACTCCCATTGCATATACCAAATCCTAAAACCCATCCTATGCATACACTTGTGATGTATTAATTTAGGGATTCCTTTCATCAATAGATCAACGCTCATCTTGTTGGTATTGTAATATTTGAACATTATTTCACCTGCATGCACTAGTTTTCTAACATAGTGATGCCATACATCAATTTATGTTTTGACTAGTTGTGATGCATTGGATTCTCATAATGGAGTTGTTTCATGGGTTGTTAAAAAATGGCAATTGCTTCTTTCAACTTGAAATCAAGTTCAAAAAGGAATGTCCTCAACCACATGGCTTCGCATGTTGTTTACAATGTTGACATGTATTATGCTTATGTAGTCAAAAGTGTTATAGTTGATTATCTTTTATTAGACCAACTAATAGCACCATTAGTTAATAGAAACAAAAACCTAGTAGTTGATCTTTGACTATTGATGTCTCCTCCCCAATTTGCTTCACAAGATCCAAAAATAATCATGTTAGACCATAACTCATCAAAATCCAAACCTGGATACTAAAACCATAAGTTCTTTGTGCCTTGCAAGTACTTAACTTTTCTTTTACACCTTTTTAATGTGGCAATTGCTACAATTCAACAAACTTACTCAAAACTCCTATTGGAATAATAATGTCAAGCCTAGTGGTAATCATAACATACATTAGAAAACCATTTTTTTTTAATAGGATATTCTTTCCATTTCAATTATTTTTTATAATGTCATGGTTTCATTAATCTTATAAAGCCTATAACTAACATCAAGTGGTGTGTTTACTAGTTTGCATTCTTCAATGCAAAATTTTTTTGAAATGTCTTTTATGTAGTTTTTCTAACCTAAGCTAATGGTTTTCTTTTCCTTTTTTCAAGTGACTTATATCCCAAGACAAAATTATATTTCTCCAAGGTCTTTCATTTCAAACTCGCCACTCAAAAATGATTTGATGTTATTTATAAAATCAATACTTTCACTTCATATCAACAAGTCATCAATGTACAATGCAAGAAATATTTGCACACCTCTTTCAACTTTAAGTACATATACAACCTAGTCAAATTCACATTTTTAAAATCATTTTTTCAAAGGAAAATGTCAATTTTTGTATTCTAAACACATTATGCTTGTTTTAAACCATACACCTCTTTGGATTTATAAACCAAATTTCTCTTATAAAAAAGTTTATATCTATCTAGTTGTTTCTTATGCATGTCTTTAATCAATTCACCATTCAAGAAAACACCTTGCACATCCATTTGATGGATTTCCTTATTGTAAATCACTCCAAGAGCTAGTAAAGTTTTCATAAATGCAAACTTACCAACTAGAGTGTATGTTTTTAAAAAATCAATGCCATTTTTTTGTGCAAATCCTTTTACTATCAATTGTGCTTTATATTTATCCACTTCATCATTTTCTTTCTACTTGATTTTAAAAATTCACTTGCTTCATATGGCCTTCTTCCCTTTCGAAAGTTCTATCAATGACCAATTATGTTTTCCAACAATGAACTATACTCCTCATTTGCTACTTATTTCCAAAACAAATCATTTTCTTTATGTACAACTTTAAGAATTGTTAGTCATTTGTCCATGATAGCCATGCATGTGAAGTCTAAAAGACTTCAAGGTGTTCGTTTGACAAGAGAGGATTTTCTTTGAGTTGTTCCCTTTATTGATGTTTCTTTGACTACTTGTGATCTTGCATCTAATGTATCTCTTGGTTTGGTGCAAGTCAAATTTTTTGTCTTTGGTGGAAAAATGTAATCATATTTCCATATGATGGTAAATCCACTACAATATCACCACCAAACTCATTAACATTGGATGGATAATAAGTTCCCCATTATCAACTTGAACAAAACCTCCATGTTTCAATAGTTCTTCAAATCCATGATCTAAAATGTCAATATGTTGGTGATTAGTTCCAATTGTTTATGTGGTCTTCTTAGGTGGATGAATAGTAGAAGTCACAATTTCATTGAAGATCACATCATGGTTCAAAATCAATTTTCCTACAGCCACATTGATGAATTTATATGACTTGGAATTTACATTATAGCCTACAAAATACTTTGTACTTTTGGCTCAAGCTTTGATTAGCTTGTTTGCTCTAGTTTGAACACATACATAAAATTACCAAAATTTTCAAAAAGTTTCACTATTGGTTTCCTTCCATTCCACAATTCCTTTGGGGTCACATTTAGTATTATCTTGTGCATGCACTTAGTTCAAAAATAGATCATTGTATTCACTACTTCTACCTAATATTTAACAAGAACTCCTCCATCATAAAACATGCATCAAGTTGTTTCAATACTCATATAATTCAATCTTTCTATAACACCATTAAATTGTTGTGGCATGTATGGTGTTGTGAACTAATGTTGAATTCCATGGTTTGTGATAAAAGGTGCAAAGAGTTTTGATGTGAATCACTATAGTTGTCAATTTCTAAAACTTTACTCTTCTTCCCACTTTGACCTTCAACAAGTGACTTGAACTCTAAGAACTTTGTGAAATGTTATCCTTTACTCTTTGAGAAATAGCAAAATGTTTTTTAAGAACAGTCATCTTTAAATGTTACAAACTATCTAGCTCCACCAAAGAACATGACTTTGGCTAAGGTGAATGGATGATTGAGTGAATAAAAAAGTGACACATGATTACATATGTAAATGCATTTCTTTTGTATTTTTTTAGAACCTTTGAATGATTAAGTAGTTAAGAGTTTAACCATTTATGTTCAACCCATTTATATATCACTATTTGGTACGTGTGTGCAAAAATCCAAGATGAAATCAAAATAATATGGACTTTCTAAAAAACCACTTGTTTTCAACAACAACAAAAATCATAAAACATAACCAACATATGAAATGATATGAAATCTTTGAAAAAAAAATTATATGTATTTTCTACCTAACTTCAAATCACTAACCATTGACCAATGCAACATAAATCAATGGACCATTTCAAAGTCCATATCCAAAACAAATTTCAAGAATTACATCTCATAATTTTGCTTCTAAAAGTCAATAGTTCTTATTTTTTCAAAATTTTGCAATGTCAATATATATATATATATTCAAGTTAAATTCCTCAAATTAAGTCCTTATAAGTAAATTTCAAAATGTATAACACAATATGAACATTATAATGAAAACCACACCACAAAATTTGTTAAATTACATTCAAATTGGTCCACTCAATCATGTATACACATGTTAATCCCCATATGTTTGAATGCATGAATTTAGTAGTTCATTGGCCTTTGAAGCTCATTCAATTGTAAATGGTTTTTTGTGTTTTTTTACCATACACATAACCTTTGCAAAAGGTCAAGTTTTCATGCAATCTCATAATGATTACTTTCACAAGATTTTTATGTGCAAGAAGTTTCACATCCTCAACACCCAAATTGCCAAGATGTTGGTGCCACAAATTGATGCCAACACTCTCATTCAATTTTGCCATATGAACATTTTCATGCACATTGGACACTACGGTTTGAGTGACTTCTATGCAAATCCTTGTTGAAGTAGTTACAACTTGATAAGTTTCATTGGTATTATTTTTCATTTTAAGCAATTTCACATTGCAATTTAATTTGTAGACACGATTCTTTTACAAACCAACCCCTATGACCTTTTACTTATTTTTAATGATGCAAAATTTGTTACCAAATTGGAAGATGTTGCCAAATGAAATTCCATTATTTATAGGAAAAAAAATTCTTGGTGATATTAGGAGTGTACGAAACACCATTGAAAACAATGTCAACATTCTCATTTCACATTGTCATGGTGACCTCCATGTCTCCTGTGCTAAAAACTTCTAATATTGTGTCATCTCTTAAGTAGATTCACATGGGCACAATTTCAATGTAACGCTTAAATGAATCCTTCTTGTGAAACAAGTGAATAAAATCTCATGAGTTAAGGTACCATGCATCATGGTCCAAATTAGCTAACAATGATGACACGAATGTTGGGACACAAATGTTTGGGCATTGTTAAAGTCATTTTCAATAATATTTTATTGCTCTTTTTTTTAGTTTTTGAAGTCTTCTTTCTTCTTTTTGCACTTTTTGACCCAATAATACTAGTTGCCACAATAGTTACAAACATCATTGCTTTTGTTTCATCCTTTGCAACTTGTCTAAGGTGTGGTCATTGGTATTGCCTTTCCACTAACTTTATGAAGTTTCTCCCTTCCCCTTCCTCATGAATTTTTCATTGAGTAACCTAGTATTCACATCTTGCCACTTACAATCCTCAACTTTGGATGACTCCAAAGAAGTGATCAATGTTTAATAATTATCTAGTAAATTCATCAATAACACCATAATCAAGGTGATAGAACATCACCTTGACTTCTTCACGAATAGTTGTTTCGATGGCATCCAACTCATTAGTCATCTCTTTAAGCTTGTTTAGGTGTGGATCCATTACATCAAGGGACTCCATCCAAAACATGAAAAAAATTGGTGTGAGACATTTTTTGTTTGCAAATCCCTTGCCAACAATATGTTGTTTTTGAATAATCTCCCAGATCCCTTTGGTTGTCATCTAGCATCCACGAATTAATTATCAAAAAGGCATTGAATGAAAAGATTTAAAGTTCATCTCTCCTTCCTCTCATAAGTTAAAAGTCCAGGAACATCTACTCAATATGGCTTCAATCAATCTTCTCCATTGATTAGTCCCCAAAGTTCTTTTGCCTCGAGCAATGTTTCAACTTTGAATTTCCACAACATGAAATTTTTTTCCCTTGAATTTTTCTATGATTATGTACTATGGGCCCATTACTTGTGAACAATCTACTTCTTCCATAATGATGGCGAGAAAATTGAAACACACATGAAGAAAATAATGTAGTTGAAAAGAAGTGCACATAAATAATAAATTGAAAGATCAAAGTTGCAAATAGTGGATTGCCCCCTTATATGTCGATTGATCCATTTAAGTACATATGGGTAGTCCCATAATGCACAAATGAAATAATTATAGGGTACTTGATTTTCAACAAGTAACCACCTATCATTGCTTGATTTACAATAAGGACTACATGCACCTAACTACTTGATTTCTAGAAAGTCTTACCCAAAACAATTCATCTTATTTACTTTGGCTCCTAAACCTTTTCCTTTGATTTAACAATCAATTTTGCTCAATAACTTCTAGAATAATTATTTACATTAATCTAAACTACCATCTAATCTAACACATCATTTGCGTTCATAATCATTGCTTAAACTTTTATCATTACACATGACCTACAACGAAAAATAAGTTGTTAACAACCAATTGGGTTTTGCCGCATAAGCAAAGACAAATGATTTTCTAATGTAACATTAAACCTATAAGAAATCCAACAAAAACAGATGTCAACAACATTAAAGTTAAGGCTTGCCAATTTGACCATTTGTTTTTATTCATCATTCCTGTAGAATCGACCCAATTTACTTTTCAATTTGTTTCCCATGCATTTTACAACATCTCCCTTGTAATCTCAAATGTTCCAATAGTGTTCCCCACCTTCAATGCTCAAAGAATAGGGTATAAACGAGAGATTTTGTCGAACACACACTACAAACCCACCCTCACAAGCTCGCATGCTTACCTAACAAAATCTGTTGTCTACAAAGTTCATTCTTTGATACATAAAACATTGTTAGAAATTTATGTTTGGAGCGCACTTTAAACACGTAAGATTCACTTGATTACATTAAAAGGATCTTATGTTTGAAATAAGAACACCCCATTCTAAAATGTTCATCCACACAAATCGATCAAGGGAGGAAATACGCAAAGCACACTACCAAAAATTTCACAATGTAATGTATTTGGAATGTTTAAGATTTGGAATGCACTTCAAACATGTAAGATTCACTTAACTACACTAAAGGGATTTTATATTTGAAGGAGGGACATTTCGTTCAAAAATGTTCATCTATACAAAATTGATCTAGGGAGGTAATATGTAAAGCACTACCAAAAATTTCACATTGTATTTGGAACACACCTTAAGCAACAAGTAAGATCCACTTGGTTAGCTACAATGGAGGGATCTTACATTTGAAGGAGGAACATTTCGTTATGAAAATGTTCATCCATACAAATCAATCAAAAGAGGCAATTTGTTTTATGTTAGGTAAGGTAAGGCCTTTAAACAAGGGCATAACCAAAATGTGAGCACCTCCTTGGCTACTACCTCAAGGAATAACCTTAAGTTGGTAACGCCCCTGACCTCAAGCCTTGGGCGATACCCTTATGATGATAACGCCTTTGACCTCAACATTGGCCGATACCCTTATGATGGTAACGCCTTCGACCTCAAGCCTTGGGTGCTACCCTTATGCTAGTAAAGCCATTGACCTCAAGCCTTGGGCGATACCTTTATGATGGGTAACGCCTTCGACCTCAAGCCTTGGGTGCTACCCTTATGTTGGTAAAGCCCTTGACCTTAGGCCTTGGGCGGTGGTACCCTTATGCCATTAACGCCCTTGACTTCAAGCCTCGGGTGGTACCCCTATGCCGGTAATGCCCTTGACCTTAAGCCTTGGGTGCTACCCTTATGCCGGTAACGCCCTTGACCTTAAGCCTCGGGTGCTACCCTTATGCCGGTAACGCCCTTGACCTTAAGCCTCGGGTGCTACCCTTATGCTAGTAAGGCCCTTGACCTTGGGCCTTTACCTACCACATAACATGGCCTATTAGCCTCCTTCCACCAACTAGGGTTTTGAGGTTGCTTTGTTGGCGTTGTTGCAGTTTGTAGGCAAGCGAGGGTAACTGCTGGATGGGATTATCTATCTCTAGAGCATTCGACACTTGGCGTCGCAGATCTGTTGTCACTTGTCGGCATCGCTGTGAAGATTCTTGTTTGGCTCTTGTTTCTCTTGCCATCGACGTGGTCTTTGGTAAGATCCAGCTCCTCTCTTTCTGTTTTGCAATTTTCTCTCCTCTGCTGTTGTTGTTGCTGGCTGCTGCTGCTGCTGCTGCTGACTCACGTTTGAGAACAACATAACATAAACGGCTTTGCTAGTGTTTCTTGTCACTTGTCGGCATCGCTGTGAAGATTCTTCTTTAGCTGTTTGTTGTTGTTGTTGTTCTTCTTCTTCTTCTTCTTCTTCTCTTGCTATCAACGTCTTTATAAGATGATGCAAAAGATCGTGATTCTCTCTCTGTTTTGCAATTTTCTCTCTCCTGCCGCTGTCGCTGACTGCTAAGATCAAGGTTATTTCTCTGTTTTGCAATTTTCTCTCCTGTTGCTGCCGCTGACTGCTGACTCACGTTTGAGAAGAATATAAGCCTTAGTAGCGTGTCTTATTGTATTGCAGCGGGAAGTTGGTTTCTTGTTTTGGTTTTGTTCAGTTGCATCGAAGAAGCGTTTTTTTACCACGACTGTATAATTCTTGATCAAAACTCCGAAGGTAACATTTTCCTCGTCGCACGCAAATAAACAAACGGCAGTCTGTTTTTGTTTCTCTTTCTTGATCAAACCTCGAAAGGTCATTCTTCCCTCCTTGCAAGGCAAATGGCAGTTTGTTTTGTTTCTTTCTTGTTGACTCTTTTTTGGTTTCCTAGAAGTAGTTCAGAAGCGATTCCGGTAGCCCCTTCCCTGAAGGAAGGAAGAAAGAAAGAAAGAAAGAAAGATCTGAGCAACTACTTTTGCTTTTAGTATTGCGAGGTTCAGAGGCAAGAGCCTTGAAGCTCTAGCCGGGAATGTGACCCTGATATATTGTGAAGGGACTCTCTGCTCTCGTTTCCTTTCCTTTTGTTTGGTTTCCAGAGTTGAGGAAATTACAACGGCTGTCCTTTTGCATTGCAGATAGAGGAGATTCGAGTGCAGGAACCGACAGCCATGACCAATTTGGAAGGTGGATTGCCAGAGAGCTTGAGAGAAGGTTCAGGTGGAGAGTCTGATCTAGCCGTTCCTGCAACAGTGTTGCCGAGCACAACTACAGTGGATATGGAGCGTTCAGAGGTGCAGTTAAAGGGCATTGACACATCTCTCCATGCATTCCAAGGGTATGATGTATCCCATTTCCGATCTTCTTTCTTTTCTGTCGAGATCTGGCCCTTTGAGAAACACATCTGGAGGAAGAGAAGAAGAATAATAAAAGACCAAAACTCTTTCACATTTTAGAACCAGTACCAGTTCTTGCATTTAGCAGGGCTTCTCAGTACCAATTCCTTGCTTGGATTGCAAATTAATAAGAGAAATTGCTTCTTCTAAACACTGAGAATGAATGGAGATTTTGAGGATGGGTATTCATCAGTTGTGCACTTGATTCAAACCCCATACACACAACCCCAGAGAAAATGGTATCCAAACACATGAATGCTGTGAAGAGACTTGTACACTAGGGATGCATCCGTTTTGTTTAAAACTGCAGAACCTATTTTTGCACTGATAATTGTATACAATCTCCCTAGCCAATGTATGAGAGTGACTAAGTATTGAATTGCCTATCTACCCTAGCAATGTCTTTTTTTTAAAGCTTTTACTTCCAAAACATTCAAATCTGTGGAAATTCTAAGTATAGAGAGATTAGTGAAAGTCATTTTTGGGGTCCTGGCTATAGTTTAGGGTTTCCATTTGTGGTTAGAGAAAAGTCCCATACAAAGACATGCTTCCAGGTCCAAGTAAAGTCCGACTGTTCTAATGTAAACACTGAAACCCCACAGGTGCCTAGTTTAATTGGTCTTTTGTTTTTCTTGAGTTGCTAAGTTTTGAAGGTCTTCCATTGTTGAGAGCTGATGAAATCAGTGGGGGAGTCATGGCAGTTCATCAGTGCTATTCATGATGAAGGTGATGGTCTGACACTTTTTCTGTGAATGACACCCATGAGGTTTTGTAACTTCACTCATTCTTGTCATGTTACCTTCAAAAGTGTTGTGGAGATTTCTCAGCAATTTCATAGATTTGTGTGTCCTTCAGAATTTTCTAAGTGTCTTTTATATCTGAATGGTGACCATTGACTTGCACATTGCCAAAGCTGTTGGAGGCTGATCTTGCCAGTTTAGAATAGTTGGGTTCTGAAGGACTCCTCAAGAGAGTACTTGAAGTCATCAAGTTTTTGAATTACTCAAGATCTTCTGACAAATCTTCTCCTCTTTTGTTGTTCTTTGATTTCTCAACTCTTTATGTGAATTTCACTATTAGATTTGAAGGCAAGAATGAAGTCCTAGTCAGTAAAGTTTTTTGATAGCATGGTTGAGTCTCATTGTTTCAGGTGTTTAGCTGGTTCAGAGGTCAGCCTGTAACTTCAAATATGTCTGGTTGAAGGATATGGATGAGATATTAAGGTCTATGGAGTCCCTACTGGCATAGCTTCAAGGTGGCAAAAGCTTGAGACGTATCTAATTGGCTGGATTTCTACTAACATAACCTGTTCCTCACATTTGATCAGTTGACACCTCAATAGGTACTAATTGTGCAGTCTTTTTGCCTAACTTCTACTTCTCTCAGTTCATTTTTTTGAGTGTCTAATGGAGTCTCATTTTTTCTAGTTTTCATTTCTAAGTTATCATTAGTAAGAAGGTTTGTAGGCAGTCTGTCAGTTCCTGATAGCTGTGATCTCTCTGACTTCATGTAACTAGACAAAGACTCTTTTGGGAGTGGCAGATACCTTATTCATTTTGTGAGCTCCATTGCATTTCTAGTGGCTTCTTGTGCAATTTCTTGGATTTATCAATATTCCAAGATTCCAATTGTTTAAATATTGACATTTATGACAAGCATTCTAACCAGAATATGTAGGTATTAACATGATTTGTATGCCTATGTGGATTCCATATGTAAGATTCTGCCAAATTTGTTGTAGTCAATAGTCTGTTGTATTGTTTCTTATGGCTTTCCAGCTCAAAAGAGTTCTTCATAGCTGCTCAAATGGTGAAGTGAATTAGTCTGCTGAAGAGAAAAGGTTACTTTTCTATGTTTCTATTAAATCAGAGTAGAGGTTTGCTTAACATAGAAAGATTTCTGTTTGTATCTCCACCTTTAAAAACTGCCAAAATGATTAATTTAAGGGCTTTTAAATTCTAAGTCAGGAGCTTTTCAAAGCCCACTTTGTCCTCTTTTCTCATTTCAGTTTCTTCCTTTCTTTTTTTCTCTGTTCTCTCTGTTCCTGCCCTCTTATTTTCTTGGTTTCTTTAGTCCTCTCCTTAGCTTCAGGTTTTCTTAAGCTAGCCAGCATCATGGCTGAGTTTTTCATTACAGCTGGTCTTGTAATTTGGTTAAGTTATGACATTGACTGGGTACCAGGAGTTGATGGGGTCTGTGGGAGATGTCATAGCAAGTGGTCAATACCATCTGTATTGCTGTTGATGGTTTGTGAACATGTGTGTGTGATATGGTCTCTGTTTTTCAAAACACCCTTACTTTGGTTTTTCATCTTGACTTTAAGGTTAGATTTGCACTTTTTCCTGGTTGCTGATATGTGATTAGATCTGAAATCTCTATAGCCTATTCTGGTTGACTAAAATTGTAAATATGGAGAAGTTTTCAGTATCTAGGAGTATATATCTGCAAATGTCTGATTGCTATGAGGTGAGTGATTGGTAATCAGGGAGCAGGGTCCAACTTACAAGCTTATGTGCAGCTCCCTTTCTTGGTTTTTCAGGGTGAGGGAAGCACCATTGGCCACCTCAACAAATGTCAAAATCCCTTTTGACTATGCTACAGGGGCACAGCGAGGAGATGTCAATATGGAAGCACCCATCTCAAATGATGACCTCATGCATGCTGGGGGCTTTGATGCCCGAGATGATCTTGACAGTATGGTACCATCTGCTGCTGATGGAACGGACTATGAAGAGCTCTTGACAGAGGCAATGGATTATGAGGACACTGGTGAGGCAGATTCATATCCTGACTCCAGGCCTGGGGTGGGAGCAACTGACAAGCAGATTCATATTCGTGGTGGCTCTATGATTGCGAAGTCTAGGTCTGGCAAGATGGAAGGGTTATGACAATGACCAGATGTAACACATTTCTTGATGTCCTCAAATCTTGTGCTGGATTTGGTGTACATCAGTCATGAAATCAGGAGAAATTATGTTCAGAGATGGTTATCTTCTTCAGGCTGCAACAATGTGTGAACTTGGGAGTATTCTGCTCAGGGGAGCATCACTTGTCAGTCGATCATGCTTTACTGGTTGTTTCAAGACTTCAACACTGTAATTGATATGTAAGTCTCTCCCAGAACCATGGCGACCATCCTCTCTCAACCACCTTCCCAGTATCTTGTACATATCAGGTTCACAGTTTTCCCTCTTGTTTCACTCAAACTTCTCAGTAGTGTATATCTCTGCATACCATATTTTTAGGACTGTGTCCAGAAACACATGAGAATCATGGAAGGCTGAGGCATCCTCTGGAGTTGAATCACACATTACACTTTTCCAAGGATTTTCATGGGTGCAGATTCTCAACGAAAATCATGCATTTTACATCTGAAAGTTTCATGCTGGTAAGTATGTGAATCTTTGACAGGCTAAATTGCAGATCTGCTGCACTTTTGCATATCAAGACCTGACTTGAGAGAGAGAGAGAGAGA
>Ga0116229_10000839_pt1 | contig 44950 bp, 40 predicted proteins | sample S1TSphgellanicum_3_FD_87313 | JGI IMG/M metagenome (GOLD analysis project Ga0116229, IMG submission 87313) | Host-associated microbial communities from peat moss isolated from Minnesota, USA - S1T2_Fc - Sphagnum magellanicum MG | ecosystem: Host-associated > Plants > Peat moss > Unclassified... | reverse complement strand
TCCAACTTGGGAGTCCCGGGAAAAAGAGCCATTTGGATGTAGCCTTGGCGGAGAGCTGTAGAGTGTACTATATGGGGGAAGGTGGTGGCTTCCCCCGAGTCCGGGCCGTGGTGAGTCTTATGTGTCAAAATGTTCGTGGCTTGTCCCAACACCCAAGGGTGTTCCCGAATGTTAACTAACCCTTTTGTGGTTGGTTTTGGATGCAGATTCGAGCTTGATAATCTAGTCCCTTTTCCTAGTCTAATATCGGGACTTTTAGCACGCCCCTCTACCCCCTTTTAGTGCTGGAAGTCGGGAGCGCCCCTCAAGTCTCAACTTTTCGCGACTCTACATAGTTGGACCCTCAAGTGGGTTCAACAAGGGACTTGGGAGTGTGTCACGTGGTATTAGAGTTTCGGTGAGCTCGATCCACCCTTGGGACATTGGGATGGCACCTAAAAAGAACCGGAAGCAAGTTCCAGTGACTAGGTCTGAAGAACCCGTTGAAAACCTAGTAGCCCCGCTGGAATCAATTGGGGAAGAGGAGCCAAATTCCCGAGAAGACCAAGATGAGCCCGAAATTGAACTCGAAAGTGAGGAGGAACAACGGAGCTCAGTCCTATTCACCCCAGAACAACTTGAAGTCCTCCTCAAGATGAATAGGCCCAACTTTGGCGAGTTGGTGGCGGCCTTCAAAATGGGGACCTCCAAGGGTGAAAGGTTTCAACCGGCCAAACCCGGGAACTTTGATGGTGCCCGAGACCGAAAAGTTATGGATGCTTGGCTTGTGGAGATGGAGGATTATATACATGCCGCCAAAGTTGGACGACATTCCGCCGTGGAGCTTGTTCAATCCTACTTGAAAGGCTATGCCGCCACATGGTGGTGGACGGTGAGACAAGAAGAGGGGAAGAACCATGGCTATACTTGGGAGTTCTTTAAGGAACGCCTTGAGTCGGAGTTTGTTCCCAGGAACTCCGACTACATCTCGAGGTGCAAGCTCCGTGACCTTATGAATGCCACAAATGAGAATTTGAGGCAATATGTGAGGGCCTATTCCGAACTGATGCTTGAGATCCGGCACATGCACGAGTTGGATCGTGTGTGCCAATTTGTGATGGGGCTTCCAACTTGGGCCAAGTGAAAGCTTGAGGAGAGTTGGCCTGCCTCATTATCCGAGGCCATCACAAAAGTGGAGAACTTTTCGGATGTGGGGCGGAGTGACAAATCCGGGTTCAAGAAGGACAACAAGTTCCTTCACAAAAAACCAAGGCATGAGGGGGAATGGAACCGGGGGCAAGGAAGCCCAACCAAGGATAAACCCAAACAATTCCAAGGCTCGGGGTTCAAACCAAAAGGAAATTTTGTGAAGAAAGGGGCTCCTTTGAAAGGGAGCCAACCCAAGGGAGATTTTGGAGCAAAACCCAAGGGAGCATGTTTTAATTGCAACGAAGTGGGGGATTACTCCAAAGATTGTCCCAAGTCCAAAACAGGGAGTGTGAGCTCTAAGGTACTTGCTCTCAATGCCACTCTAGCCTAACCGGAATGCAATCAACTTATCTTCTTGAAGAAGAAGATTGTTAAGTGGGATATTTTATGTCTTTTGGACACAGGGGCTTCTCACAACTTCATAACTTTGGAAAGCGCCAAAGGGATGGAACTCCACTTGGAGGAGTTCAAGGCACCCATTGAGGTGCATTTCATAGATGGGGTCCCCCATCCAACTACTTTACAAGCAAAGGCAGTGCCTTTCCAATTGGGAAATTGGAGAGGCAAGGTGGACTTATTAGTTTCCACCCTGGGTGGAATGGATTGCATTTTGGGAATGGAGTTCATCACCCAAAACAATGTGCTCATAGAAGGGCACAATAGGTTAGTTAGAATCCCATCTAAAAGTGGGATTGTGCGAGTCAAGGCACATGAGTTGCCTTGTGTGGGTGGTCCAACCATCCACTTCATGTTAGGAAAAGCTTAGGAAAGAGAATGCGTGGGAGGCTTTGGCATGATGTGTGTCATGCGGGTGTTGGATGAATATGAGCCCAAGGAAGCCACCAAGTTGGTGACTTCCACCAAGTGCATAAAGCAAGTTTTGGAAGAGTTCCCAGATGTGATGCCCGATGAGTTGCCCGAAGACTTGCCCCCGAGAAGACGAGTCGATCATGCGATTGAAGTGATGCCGGGAGTGGCACTTCCCGCCAAGGCCCCATATAGAATGAGCCATGAGGAGTTAAAAGAGTTTAAGGTTCAACTTGAAGAACTCTTCATAAAAGGTTATATCAAACCAAGTAAATCGCCATATGGGGCACCCGTCCTTTTTGTTCACAAGAAGGATGGACCTTGAAGATGTGTGTTGATTGTAGAGCACTCAACAAGGCAACGATGAAAAATTAGTATCCTTTACCTCGCATCGATGATCTATTTAATCGTCTCTCGAGAGCCAAGGTTTTTAGTAGAATTGATCTACGTTCGGGGTATTACCAAATAAGGATCGTGGAAAGGGACGAAGAAAAGACCGCTTGTCGCACAAGGTATGGTTCATATGAATTCTTGGTGATGCCCTTTGGGCTCACAATGCACCCGCCACATTTTGCATTTTCATGAATGACATTTTCCGCGAATGGCTTGATGATTTTGTGGTCGTCTACATAGACAACATTTTGATCTATAGTAGCTCCTTGGAGGAGCATGCGGAACACCTTTGTAAGGTGTTCCAAAAGCTAAGAGAAAACAAGTTGTATGCCAAACTTGAGAAGTGCGAATTTGGGGTGACGGAAGTGGACTTTCTTGGACATAGGATAACTCAAGAAGGTTTGATGATGGACGATCACAAGGTCAAGGCAATTTTGGATTGGGAGCCGCTTAAGTTGGTTCCCGCCTTGAGATCCTTTTTAGGATTGGCCTCCTATTACCGCAAGTTCATCAAGAACTTTGCAAAGATAGCGGCCCCTTTGACAAACCTCTTGAAGAAGTCCGCCATCACTTATGATTGGGATGAAGCATGCGACGAAACCTTTGGAACATTGAAGGGCATTTTGGTGAAGGTGCCGGTGTTGAAGTTGCCCGACTTTGACAAGGACTTTGAAATCCACTCCGACGCTTCTAACTTTGCAATTGGAGGTGTCATAATGCAAGATGGAAGACCGATGGCCTTTGAAAGCAAGAAGTTGAGTGAAACGGAGAGAAGGTGGCCAACCCACGAGAAAGAAATGTGGGCGGTCATACATTGCCTCAAAACTTGGGGCCATTACATAGGCTCCAAAGATGTGGTGGTGTGGACCGACAATGTGACCTTGAAGTACTTCGCCATTCAACCCAAGTTGTCATCAAAACAAGTAAGGTGGCAAAACATATTGGCTTTGTTCAATGTGGACATCCGACACAAGCCAGGAAAGGAAAACATAGTCCTCGATGCCTTGAGCCGGAAACACCAACTTAAAGTGGTGTATGTGGGAGAGTCGGAACTTCAAAGGGAAGTTAGACTAGCGAGCCGCCGGGATGCTTTTGCCAAGGAGGTAAGGCAAAACATCCAAAATGGAGCCAAGTCCCACTTCCATTTGCAAAATGGATTATTGTGGTACAAACAAAGATGACTCTATGTGCCGAAAGGAAGGATAAGGGAGTTGCTTTTGAAGGAATGTCATGATGGACTGCTTGCGGGCCATGGTGGTGCAAAGCGCACCACCACAATCCTTAAGAAGTCTTAATATTGGCCAAATTTGAAAGACGATGCGGAGAGGTATGTAAAAACTTGTTTGGTTTGCCAACAAAACCGAACATTTAACAAAAAGCAAACAGGTTTGTTGCAACCTTTGCCAATTCCCGAAGGGCTGTGGGAAAGTGTGTCAATGGACTTCATGGTAAGTTTGCCCCTTCAAAGGGGTTTGATGCCATCATGGTGGAGGTGGATCGATTTAGCAAAATGGCACACTTCATTCCCACAAAGGATCAAGCCACGGCTCAAGAGACGGGGAGGTTGTTCTTTTCCCACATTTTCGAGCATCATGGCCTTCCAAAGGACATAGTGTCGGATTGAGACCCAAAGTTTACAAGTAAGTTTTGATGAGCCTTGTGGAAGTGAATGGGGTCGGAACTCAAGATGAGCACTTCGTTCTGTCCCCAAACCGATGGACAAATTGAGAGGGTGAACTTGGTGATTCAACAATTCCTAAGGAATTATGTGGCGACGGATCAACAAGATTGGGAGGACCACTTGGAATTAGCTGAGTTTTGTTACAACAATTCGGAACACTCCGCAACTGGGTCCACCCCATTCCAAATGGTGACGGGTAAGTCACCAATTGTGCCCATGACTTGGGCATCACAAGGACAACCCTCGAGTGATGCACGTGAAGAAGTGCCAATGGTCACACAACTTTGATGAAAAAAGGCGACGCCTTTGGGAGTTGGTAAAAACCAACTTGCAAAAGGCGCATAAGAGGTACAAGGATTTTGCGGACAAGTCCTGACACGAAGTGAAATATCAAGTGGGAGATGAAGTGTGGTTGAACATCAAGAACTTTCGATTACTCAAAGGATTAAGTCATAAATTCTTGGGCCCATATGCGGGCCCATTCAAAGTGTTGAAAAAGAAACTTTCCGACACTTATAAGTTAGAGTTACCGGAAAATCTTAGAATTCATCCCACATTTCATGTTTCTTTCTTGAAGTCGATTGCCCGTGATGCCTCAAGGCCTAATCGAGAGCAAAACTCAAGGCCCCCACCAAACTTGGTTCATAATGAACCAAAGTTTGAGGTGGAGGCCGTGCTCAAGTCAAGGCAACTAAGGGGACGAGAGCAGGAATACCTAGTTAAGTGGAAAGGATACCATCCGATAGAAGTTTCTTGGGTGAATGAATCTGACATGGAACATGCCCAAAAAGCCATAGAGGAATTCCACATTAGACCGGCAAAGAAGAAAAGACGAAGAATGTGATGAGGACATCACCTTTCTTTTAATGGGGCAGAGTGTCACATAAAATGTACCACATCAAGTTGCAAGTGAAATAAAAGGATTTAAAACTTCCAAGAGATTGTATCATGAGAAATTTGTATAAGGCAAATAGAGTTGTCAAATGGCATGGGACAAATGGAACTATTTCGCGTAGGCCCAAATCAAAATCAGACTCCTACTTTGGGGTTGAGGAAACTTGGCCCCAAAAGAGGAGGCAAGCAAGGTGAGTTTGTGGGGACATGCACATGCTTTAAGTGCTTCCCAAAGGGTTGGTTGGTAATGTGGCCAATGCGGGAAGTCATGACCCCGCTCGCATACTTTAAGTGTAGTTTGGGACTTGGGTTTGGCAAACCCAAGTGTTGCTTCTTGTACCTTGATAAGCAAACCTTTTTGTTAAGGCTTGGTTGTTGTGACCAAGGCACGAGATAAGAAAAGGAGTCATGTCAAGTTAGCTTAGGTCAAGAATAAACTTGACTTAAGTTCCTCATGAGGGGAAGAATGAAAAAGTCCCTCCCAAATGAGGAACTTCATAAAATTAGGTTAGTTTAGTCTTCTTTTGACGAAGCGTTAGAAGAGGGTTTTCTACAAGACCCTCTTGGACTTGTTAAGAAAGTGTTGGAATCTTGGGGATGCTTAAGTTAGCTTGAGATAAGGTCCAAGCCGCAAAAAGTCGGCAAATGGCCAAGGATCCAAAAAAAAGGCAATTATAATTGTACGAAGGAAAATTCTAAATGTCAATGAGGACATTGACCTTTTCTTCTAGTGGGGGAGAGTGTCGCAACCCCACTTTGGGGCTAAGTGTGAGAATGCACCTCACACTCCCAAAAGTGGGAAATTGGAGTTTTCCGGGACTCCCAAAAACTCAGAAGACGATTTGAGGGGTCAAATCTCCTCTCCTTGGTGCGTTCTTCATATTAATGAAAAGGTCTTGAAGTGTAGATGCCCAGAATGGCCTCACATGGGCCATTTGGACATCTGTAGCCCAAGTTATGGGCAAAAGAAGGGCCGGGAGTCAAACTGCCAGTTTGACTCCCGACCACTAAAAGTCGGGAATCGACCTCTTCCCAACGTCGCCTCAAGGAGTGCGACACAGTGTTGGAAAGCTCTCAACGAGAGCTACAACTTTGGTTTAGACCTTGTCCCGATCCAAGTTCGGGGTGAGGAGCTATGACCGTCCAAAGTCCCGAGAGTCCAACCCGGGACTCCAACCCGGGACAATTTCGGGACTCCAACTTGGGAGTCCCGAGAAAAAGAGCCATTTGGATGTAGCCTTGGCGGAGAGCTGTAGAGTGTACTATATGGGGGAAGGTGGTGGCTTCCCTCGAGTCCAGGCCGTGGTGAGTCTTGTGTGTCAAAGTGCCCGTGGTTTGTCCCAACACCCAAGGGTGTTCCCGAATGCTAACTAACCCTTTTGTGGTTGGTTTTGGATGCAGATTCTAGCTTGATAATCTAGTCCCTTTTCCTAGTCTAATCCCGGGACTTCTAGCACGCCCCTCTACCCTTTTTTAGTGCTGGAAGTCGGGAGTGCCCCTCAAGTCCCAACTTTCCGTGACTTTACATAGTTGGACCCTCAAGTGGGTTCAACAAGGGACTTGGGAGTGCGTCACCACAAGTGTTAGGAAGGATAGCAAGATGGTTGTTGTTATTTTTAGAGTATGAATTCACAATAATTTACAAACTTGGTAGAACACATGTAGGTACTGATGTTTTATCTAGATTGCTAGATAGTTCAAAACCATTGGGTGTCCCAAATAAGATTGTGGATGCATCATTATTTTTTATAGAACTTATATGGATGCAAGAAGTAAAAACCTATTTAGAGATAGGTCAGATGTTAGAAACTATTAACCTAGCTTAGAAACAAAAGTTGGCCAAAAATGCAAAAGCTTTCATTCTAAAAGAAGGAATTATGTACACAATGGGACAAGACAACAAATTACATAGATGTTTGACCACCTAAGAAGCACAAATTGGTTTGAAGGAACTACATGAAGGAATGTTGAAAAATATTTTGTTACAAATATTACTGCAAAGAAAATCCTGGATGTAAAATATTGGTGGCCAACTTTATTCAAGGATATTCATGACTTTTGCAAAAGTTGTGATAGCTGTTAGAAATCGGAAGATTCAAAACAAAAAGTTTGGCCAAGTTAGTAACAACACTTTTAAAGGAACCCTTTATGAAGTGGGGTGTAGATTTTATAGGTCTAATCAAACCAACAAGAAGACTAACAAGAAACAAATACATTTTGGTAGCTACAAATTATGTAACCAAGTGGGTAGAGGCAAAGGTACTTAGAACCAATACTATAGTAATTACACCCAAATTTCTTAATGAATATATTATAACTAAATTTGGATGTCCATGGACCATAATTATAGATGAAGGAGTACATTTCATCAATGACACAATAAAACATCTGACAAAATATTTTCTATTGAAGCATGTTAGTTCTACTAAATATTATCCACAAGGAAATGGACAAGCAAAGTCTACTAACAAAGTGATTGGTAGACTATTGACTAAGTTGGTTAATGAAAAAAGAATAGACTGGAATGAATATATGTCTACAATTTTGTTTTCATATAGGATTACTTACAAAATGGCAATAGGTTATACACCCTACCAATTGGTCTATGGTTTACATCCTTTAATGCCAATAGAATATGTTTTGATAGCTATTAGTGGAGACCACAAAAATGCAAAACCAACCATAATGCTAACAACTAGAATTACAAAATTAGAAAAGTTACAAGGAAACATATTAGAAGCTTAGGACAATGTGGGAACCAACCAATGGAGCAAATTTTTGTGGAGTCAACAGAAAAATATTGAAACAAAGTTCCAATTTGGAGATTATGTCTTATGGTTTTCCAAAAGAAAAAAAACACATTTAAGCAAATTCAAGAAAAGATGGTTTGGTCCATTCAAGGTATAGTATTACTTACCCAATAATATTGTTCCTTTTGTTTCTATTAACAATTTTGAACCAAACCCGGTATTGGTGAATGTTAATAAGTTGAAACCATATACATATGTGGATTAAACATTGAAGGGGAATCAAAGTTTAGAGGATTAAAAGTCTTTATAATCCATAAATGAAAACCACATGGAAGAAACATCTAATGAAAATTTAGAAAATAAAAAAGAAACAAAAACCATTGGGATTCATTATGCAATAATATTAGAAAAAACCCTAGTAAATTTGATAAATCAATAGGTTATGAACAAATACCTAGACCATGGTTATACAGTTTCATAATTAATAGATTGTGGGGTAAATAGGTTAGTGTTGTCAAAACCAAATTCTACTAATTTGATGACTCAACATAGGCCAAAGGGGATCTATAGTGTAAATTATACCATGTCATCAAATTAAGAATGTCATTAGAATTACTCAGTGCCACATCCACAAAATTCTTTGCTTAGCAGGTTTTAATTGTAGCCCATGTTGGTGTTAGTATGAATAAAAGCAAGAGGTGACAAATGTCAAATAATTTGAAAAAATAACAAATCATTAAAACATTAGCCTGAAAACAAAAAGTGAAATGTCACTTCATGAAATGAGGTGATAATGTTTCAAAAGGCAACAAACACCAAAATGACTCTTTGTTTTCATTTTCTACAAGCAGGTTTCAATTTTTTTGTTTCCAAAATGAATGTTAAAAAAAGTCTTATGGAAAAATTATAAAGATAGTCTAGAGAAAAGTTGTAAAAGTTGAAAGAGGAGCAAGAGAGATTAAGAGAACAACAAAAATTTGCAAACATTTTGCTTTTGCAATCTAGGTTTCCAAAAAGAGGTTCACTTTTTCTTTCTTTAGTTTTTTTTTTTTTTTTTTTAGAAATCCTTTCTAATATCCAAGTTTGAGAGAGTTTTTGAAGCAATTAGAAAAAACGAAAGAGATTATAAAAAAACATTGAGGAAATATAACTTTAAAAGCTTAGAAGATAGGCAAGTCCTAGTGACTAAGTTGGTCCCATTTCTATTTCAAATTCTAAAGAAGATTGACAGAAGGACGATTTGCAACAACAACAATTGCCAATACATCAAGAGGAGTATACTTGAGAGTAGATTCCAAAGAGTGTTCATATTCCCAATAGGAAGCGCACAAAGAGAACATGTCAGCAAGCAATGGCTACAAATTTGTGGGAAGAAAATGCTTACTCATCAGGATGATGAAGTTAAGTATGTCTTTACTCCAACATGAAAAAATTATAATAACAATTTGAAGAATATTTTTCTTTGGACAAGCTCTGGAAAGGAAAAGAGAGCCTAAGTAAACAGAGCTAGATTAATAGGCCTATTTGAGATTGAATGGAAGACACCCTAGCACAACATTTTGGTTGAATTTTTGAACAATTGGAAGTTGGATCATAAACATAATAGAATCAAGGTTATGTTGGGGGATGAACAAAGCATAATAAATAAACATGTCATGGCAAAAAAATGCCATATAGGAGAGACAAAAGCAGATTAAACATAAATGTCTAATGCTAGAGTAACATTAGTAAATATAACAGATAGAGTCCTTAACACTTACAACACCAATGAAGGGTGGGTTGTAAAAAAACTAATAAAATTATTGCCATTTTGCCAATTATTTATCAAAAGGATAAGGTGCAATATTTTAGTAATAAATATATTATGATGATCTTTAGAGCAAATCATGGAAAAACTGTTAATTGGGTTATAATCATGTATTTTCAATTGGTCAAGGAATTTATTAGATGGGACTAGTGTCAAAAAAATATGATTGAAGGAACAACCAAAAGAAAATAAAAAAAGGATGTATGCCATTTTGCCATAGTCTTATAATTTTTGTTTCATAAGTGGTTTCCATTAGAAGGAGCAAAATCACAAGAGAAGAAGAAACAGGTACAACAACTTCAAGAGGATAGAAGAAGAAGTGATAGTATTAGGGAGAGGTTCATTTAGAACAAAAGGCCTCTGAACCTTACACACTTCTCTCCTAAAAAGGAAAAACAGCTAAAGACTAGGACAACTAGAAAAATAGTTATGATGTTTTAATCTAATGATGATGAGGAGAAAGAAACTTTGTAGAAGAGGTAGAGAAGACATGAAGATATTATAATGAGAGGCAATATTGATTTTCAACAAGCAACAAAATTGTTGAGGAAGTAATAATAGTAGAGTTAGAAACAAAAGGAAAAAATTATATCTCCTAATCTGATAAGAAATTACCAATTTCTCCCAAGTAGGAACAAAGGTCGGATGGGTAGGAGCATCAAAGATGGCCTAAGAAGGAGCCAGAGTTTCAAGCTTAGCATTCAACAAAGGAGCAATTATAGGATTTTGACCAAAATCGATCAAAAGTATAACAATTTGTTCCATGACCATAGAAAAATGAAGGAATGTTGCCTTTAAGACCAAGTTCCATAAAAGGCATGAATGTATTTGGAGAAGTATGGATTACACATAGGAGTCTAAGTTCATCAAGTACAAGTTTTAGGGGTCAAACTCCTAGGTTTCATAACCAAGGTCTATGTAAGGGATAGAAACAGAATTGGACAAACACAAAAAAATTGTTACTATGCTTCAACAGGTAGCAAAATACAGTGTACATATAACAAATATTTTGTTTAGACTTTCTACTCTAGAGATTAAAAATAAGTAGATTATAGAAGAGAAGGATAGAACTATTCAAAATTTGGAGGGAGTTTTGGAAAGGAGTGGAAGTTCAACGCAGAGTTGCATGGTAGGAACAATGAAAATAATCAGGTGTGGCAAAACTCCAGGTAACCAAATAGAAGATCAATAACATGGAAAAGCAAAGCAAGGATTTGGAGAACATAAGAATAGAAAGGGATTCCTTGCATGCAACTTTAAAAAAGACAAATGCCCATTATTGGGGTTTAAAAGCAGAGAAGGATATTTTGAATATAGAACATAACAAATTTTAGAGAGACTACAAGAACATGGAAGAAACTTTCTTGAAGCAACAGAACGAGGTGGAAGAGCTTTGAGTGGATAATGCCAATGCATATCAAGCTAAGAATGAGATACAAAGGCAAGTTGACCATAGGCTTACATAAATGGACAAAAATTTGTAGAAGTAGTGGTCTTTAATGAAAAGTTAAACAAACTTTTGGAGGAGACTCAAAAGAAAACACCCTTCAATTATGATATTGACGTGCTCCCAAGTCACGGGGTGAAACCCACTTGAGGGTTTCACAAAGTCAAGTTGCGGAAATTGTTACTTAGTAGCACGCTCCCGGCTTCCAACTCTAAAAAGGGGTAAAGGGTCGAGTTGGCAGCCCAGGGATTAGACTAGGAAGAGGGACTAGCTTAGCTCGTGTGAATCTACATCAAAAAACCAACCAAAAAGGGTTAGTTTAGCATTCGGGACACCCTTGGGTGTTGGGACTTGCCACGGGCACTTGAACACACAAGATTCACCACGGCCCGGACTTGGGAGTAAGCCACCACCTTACTCCCTATAGTATTCTCTGCGGCTGCTCGTGGAGGCTACATCCGAAATGGAGTCCCGAAACTGTCCCGGCTAGACTCCCAAAACTTTGAACGGCCATAACTCCTTGCCCCGAACTCAGATCGGGACGAATCCTAAACCAAAGTTGTAGATCTCGTCGAGAGCTTTTCAACGCCATGTTTCACTTTTCAAGGCGACGTCGGGAAGAGGTTGATTACCGACTTTTAGTGGTCGGGAGTCAAACTGCTAGTTTGACTCCTGGCCCTTCTTTCGCCCATAACTTGGGTTGCAGATGTCCGAATGGCCAATGCAAGGTCATTTTCGATATTTACGTTTCAAGACCTTTCCAATGACACCAAGAACACCTTAATGCAAGGTGTTTTGGGCCTTGCTGTCGAGCTCTAAACATTCGGGAGTCCCGAAGGACTCCAAATCCCCAACTTTTCCAAGTGTTGGGCTTCACCCCCACACTTGGCCAAAGTGGGTTGCGACAGATATTCTTTTCATAAAAAATAATGAATTTAAGAAGCAGAATACTTTGCTTCAATTAAAGTTCAAAGCACTATTGATGAAGGAAAAAGATGCAGACTTATGGTGGGATGTAGTTTAGGACATTATCAAAAAGATGTTGGAAAAATCTATAGAAAATATGATAGGAATGAAAGGTTGTACAAACACAAAATTTCCCAAATGGAAAAAAATATGCCATCATTTGAGTATGAGCCTTTAGTTCTGCCTCCAGAATTAGAGACTTCAAATGAAGAAGAAAAGAGAGGGGATATAGATGGGGTAGGACCATCAAGTACAAAAATAGCAAAGGAGTGAAGAAACTTCAAAGGAGGAAAGGATAGTCTTGAGAGGGAAGATGTTAATCAAACTCTAAAACAAATAGAATATATTATGCAGAAAGTTAGTTTTCAGGAATATGCATTTAAAACCATAAAAATAGGGGAGTAGATACAACTTAATGAACATATAATTTAGGAGGATTAGCAGGGTTAGATTGAACTTATGTCAAAGCTGTAGCAATAGGATCAAACTCAAATCACATCAAATCTACAATTACAATAGCAACTACAAATGACAATAGAGTTGCAATCATAAGAGCAAAAAACAATCTATCAACAAACAACTACATAGTTATCAACAAGGACATCATAAAAGCAATAATAAATTATGTATATAGTAGAGAATTGGATAATGCTTCAATTTGAAGTATAAGAAGAATAGATTATAATATCGACAAAATAGATTGTAGTACAAACAAATCAAATTTTTGAATCATAGGATCAGAAACAATAACACATTTAGTTTTCTTAACACATTTTTTATCTAGAATTCCGGGATCTAATTCAAAGTATGGGTGGGATAATGTTAAAGGAATATTTATTTGTAGTAATTATTAGTTAGTATACTTCTATCCACTTAGTTACTATTTTAGGAATTATTAGTTAGATTACATAATTTTTATCACCATTTGAATTTGAATAAAACATGAGACTGTTTTTTGTGAGAAATATCTTGGGAGAAGATGAAGAGATGAAGACCATTGTATCAATGTAGAACATGGAACTTTAATGGAGTATGAGAGAAATATACTTTGATTTTTGGATATTCCATAGTCAAAGTTTGTTGTTTTGATATTTTTATCATACTTTCATTACTAGATTTTAATTCTAAAACTAGTTCTAAATAGATCTAAATGAACGGACTTTGTTAGTATTAGTTTTATTATATTTTAATCCAGATTTTAGACCAAAATATAAAATTGGAGATTCTATATTTACTAGTCTACAAATGTTTTGTGTGCACCAAATTCTATCATTTACACACCACACTTGCTACTAAGCCCCATTGTACACATGTTGTCATTATTTTACACACTAACACCAAGTTGTACTATTCATGCAACATATCATTGTTTCTTTGTGCACCAATTACACAATGTTTTTGCTAATTAAAAAAAAATGTTGATTGACACCAATGTTAAACTTTCACAACAAAAATTTGTAGATCAAGGTGAATATCTATGTATATTCAATGCAAGATCAAGTGAGTAGTGAAATACGAGTGAAAATTGTCATTAAGTTGCAATTGGGCCACAAACCCAAGAAAAAAACTTGAGGCAAAACAAAAGAAAGAAAACATGATTTTGAACAAGGAAAAAAATGGAAGAGAAACAACAAAGAACAAGGCCAAAAAAACTTCAAAAATTATTTGCAATTGTGATGGGGAAACCACACCACCAAAAGAGCCAATTACAATTATTATAGTCGTAATAGGAGAAACCATACCACAAAGGAGATGGTTGCAATTGGTATGGAAGGGTTGTGCAAGAGATAAAATGTGCAAAAATAAATAAGTAAGCTTTCAAAAAAAAAAGAATGCAAGAAAACAAATGGGAGAAATGATTCAACATTGATTTACAATGATGATGCAAGTTGCACTAGTGTGAACAAAATGGAATGCTCTCACCAGTGGTATCCTACATCAAGTATCATTAATGCCATGTGAAAACATGTGTAGAATCAGTAGGGCAAAGTGGTGTGCAAACATTGACGTGATGTTGTCATTAGGGTTTAGGTCCATCACCAAAAAAAACTTGAAACTTGGGAGGCTCCCCCAAAAAACATTTTCTATGTGAGGACATGGAGTGCCTCCCTTTTGGCTCATTTATAGAGGTGAGAAGGGGAGGACTTTGATCAAAGGATATGAGATATAGTGAGGCGCTATTGTGAACATCATTGGGAACATGAATTTTAAAAATCCATCCTCGCACACCGTCTCTTTTCTTCCCTTCCCCCTCCCCCACCACAAAAGGGGAAAAGATGAACCCTCTTGTTCATTCGTCCCATTGGTTGCATGCACGTGCATATTCAGTTCCTAGACATGGTTGCCACCATTTTTTAGGAGGCTGCTATGAGCACATGTATTAAAGTTGGATGCCGAAATCACATCAGCTTTTACATTGCAGGAAGATCTATGGTTTTGCCTCAACTCGCCAAGCAGCGTTTCGACAAAGCACACCATACCTATTTCGGGCCTACCTCCACTAAAGAGTTGAAGATTTGTTGTAGAGCTTGCTATGGTTATAATGCAAGCACACTTATTTATTCTTTAGTGATTTGATACAAGGAACACATCATTTCTGGGTCCGGGGATGAGGATCACCACGTGTTACATCCACTGGCAATGTGATCTCTGTGGTTATTCCGCGGGCGTCATCCCAAGATGCAATGCCCTTTACATCGAACACATTGGCAGCTTCACATATGCCATCAATGCGGTCCTCGGTAGGGAAATCAACACCATCGATCCGAGTATCCTTCATGGTGTATGTGAAGGGGACGCGACACTTTGCTTTTTGGCATTGCACTTTCACGCGTGCCTGTGGTGCAATTTAAGGGCAAATGGTTAGCTAGCAGTGTTCCCCAAAAAGAGAGTCCATAGTGGGATCTATCAATATTGTTTGTCGGTGTTCTAAACATGAATTGAAATCAAGAGTGAAAAGAAAATACTGTTCGACCAGGTGGCACTTGCGGGACGTTAAAGAGCGTTTGGAATTCGACGGAATTCTCGGTGTTCGATCCGAACTCCGAGGTGTGGGTGTAGGAAGAGCCCACGGTGATTTCGCCGGACACAGAAGCCACCAAGGGCACTCCCGCTGTGAACTCGGTCGTCACTTCGAGACTGACCGTGACGGAGTTGGACCAGCTCTGGTACTCCGTGACAGACTGCTTCAGAATAACGGTCACCTGGAGGTCTGCGGGATTCAGCGTGTTGTTCTGCAAGGCGCCCTCACAATATAAGCTCGATGTCGCTGATCTCAGCGAAGTCCAGCAGGTAGCGAATGTTGGAGAGAGTGCGGTTATTGACAGCCTCTTTCATGGTCAGGTGGGTGTTAGAATCGTTGACACTAGTGCCCACAGCGCAGAGGCAGTCTGTCCAGTAGTCGCTATGGCGCTTCACGAACTGATTGTTGACCTGAGGCCAAGCATGGTGTTGCTGAGCTTCACAGGCTCGAAATGGCACAGCACGTTGGAAGTCGGGGAGGCTGAATCAGCCCATATCCAGTTGGGGCTCAGCCTGAAGAAACGGTTGACCTCGATGCTTCTCAAGCTAACGGAGCCGTCGAGAAGAGGCGCCACCTCGTAGATACATGACAGATCCGCATTTGACTTGTGGAATTTTTGCCAGTAGTGATCCCTCTCCAAATAATTGGCCATAAATTTGTCGTTGTCACCCTTGAATGTGAGGTAGCGTGGGAGAGTGAGGGCGTTGTCATTTGCCGCGCTCACCTGCACTTCGCAGAATTGATCCAAGCTGCTTATCATGGCGCTGTAGCAGTCCGTATAGCCTCCACCAGTGTATCTTTTGGCATACTGCCCGTTTCGAATAGAGCGAAATGCTATCACCCCTTCTCTAACCACAACAGTGGTGAAATGGCACGCGGTGTCGGACACGCCGGGGATGCTCTCCCAGTCCGCCCGGATGCTCGAATCGCTCTCGCTTAGCCGCCAGAATCTCCCATTTGCACAACGGAGCAACACGACGTCGTCGGGCAGGCCCGTCTTGTACACAACTTCGTGCACCGCCAAGCGCACCTTTTCGCTCGCAGTGAAGGTGAGCAGCCCAACTTTAAGGAGCGTCAGGTACTTAGAGTTGGAACGGTTACAGATCGCGATGTAACGGGCCGTCGGAAGATTAGAGATAGACCTAGTGGCCATGGTTGATTCTGCAGTGCACACCACATGAGCGTTAGTTTCAAATCTGTGAGACGGACGGACCTAGCTAGCTGCAAAACCAGCATTAACTCTGGCTAGAGTGCAGAATTGCATTACAGGGGCATGATGCGCTGCTGTTACTGAGTAGAGGAAGAGGGGCACTCACATTTGTTTCAGGAACAGTAGGTACGGATGGCCGAGTTGTGCAGTATCGCCACCGGCAAAGGCTGCTATTTATAAGATTGCCCTCAGCAAATAGGCGCACAGGGCGGCTGGAAACCTTCAACCCGAGACCTCAAGAAATCAGATCAAGTGATTAACGATCTGTTGCTACCCTCTTTATATATCTTCTTGTGGCTAGCGTCCTGCACTCTCTCGCTCAAGAATCTAGGGTACGAACGCGGGTGACTGTAAAGTAGCTTGATCGATTGCAGGTTGCAGGTCAAAAAGTGCCGAAAACCACCTTCATCAATTGGCTGCAGTTGAGTTGAAGTATTCCAATTCGTGATCAACACGTACTGACTGTGCCATTTGTACCTTGTGTTGAAGGTGGCAGATGGAGATGTGGGAGGGAGGCAGCAGGCAAGTATTTCGCTACAGGCGAGGAGTCCGTTGGGCCTTTACAGGCAAGTATTTCGCCAGAGGCGAGGAGTCCGCTTGGGTCTTAACATTGTCAGAAGCAGCACAAATACCAACAAGCATGTGGGGGTTCAATGAAACCCATGCCTTCCAAACGGTGGGGGCCATTAGGGCCACTTAGTATATTCCATTGGAGACAGTTTGGGTACCTTTGGACATAAAGTATGCAACACAAACTTTGTGACGGTGCATAGATCAGTTTAAATAATTGACTCGGCAAAACCAGCTGGTGATTTCACTGAACAAGCATGCTGCAAGTTTGTAGATTCTCTGAAGGGCTATATATTAGTGTTCTTGACAATGAAGAAAGTTTCAAGCCAATGTGCGTCTTCCTACATGGAATGTTGTGAATCAAGACAAGATTCACTTTCTCCTGCGCTTCAAGGATGTAACACTCAGAGGCCATGAAGACAGTCAAACTCGCCCCGTTACCTCAAGATTGTTTCAGCTCCTCCGGCCTGTGGTTAGCAGGATAGGCTTTAAGGATTCGCAAGTGGCTTCAGCTGATCAACACTTGTTCATTTTCCATATTTTCAATCAGATTTTCCCTATATTCCCCTCCATCCAAATGGCATTATATTCTGAAGCGACCACAAGGCCAAAGCTTTATCAGTGATCACAAGAAACCTTTTTGGCATTCCATGTAGGGAAAAGAGTTCCAGGAACCTCTGACGAAGTAAAGTAGAAATAACAAAACATAGGGAAAGCCCTCCAAGAGAATCATGGGACCAATATTTTAATGTTTTATTCTAATTTTCCCATTGTGTAACAAAGTAATTGTATTCTCCCATTGTCAAACAAACCATTTCATGTTTGCATAGGAGAAATTCAAGTTCTTCTTGATCAGCCTTTTTTTAACTAGCTCCAGAAAATTAATGAAAAATGAAAAATTCGAAAAAGTGATTTTGGGAGGTTTTCAGTTGCCAGAAGTGAGAAAATACAAATTAAAAAGTCGCCAGATTAATATATGTGATTTTCATTGCATAGCTGAACATAAAGGAGGATTATTAAAAGATGTGTACTTTATTTCTGCTTTACAGCCAGATTTGATTAAATCTTCCTAGGGAAGTCTCTACATCAGCTACAAACAGATATTCCTAACACAAACACTTCATACTCCCACAGGGAATCTCAAACCATTTCTTGTGGATAAAAGTACTCATCTTGCAACTTGCAAGTACTATAAGTAATACCTTAGTGTGTGCACTGCACCCCCAAGCTTTATCAGTGATAGTTATCTCGAAAGTACTGCACGTAATAATTACATTGTCGTCTGCTTTGCACTTTATACGTTTCCATTATCTGTGAACAAATTAGAAAGGGGTTTTTTCCAAAGTTAACAAAATCCAGATGGCTAGATGGCTACTATACAGATAATATGCTAGTGCATGTGACTAAGGTGAAACTTTTGAAACTATTCTAGGCCTAATAGGGCTTTACAAAAGAGGATTATTACAACATGACAAGTTAGATTCATTCAATTTTGTTGAGATAGCCAAAGTGATGTTAGAATTGTGTTGGTTGCACTCATCCAAATTAATAAGATGCGAACCACGTAATGTTTTGGCCCTATCTTTCAAGAATATCGTTGCAAGTGTTATGTTAAGTGAGATATGAAGGTCATTATCCTCTCATCATTATTTTTGTTTTATTATTATTGTCAATATTTTTTAGATTTTTTTTTTTAAAACCTATGTGATGGTATTGTGAGACGTAATTTGGGAGTTTGAATGCAAAATATATTGATTTATGGTCAGTCCAATAGGCTTCAACAATTCTTAAAATGCATTGTTAAATGGATGCATTTGTCCATATGTGATCAATATGGGATTCATAAATTGTTATAATTTTTTCAAATTGAAGTTTCACTGAATATTGATTCATAAAATTTTGGAGTTCATTTGGTTGTGTTGAGTTTTGATAAGCATGTCAATATTGAAATCATCAATTATTATCATGGGATAAGAAATTGGCATTAGATCCAAAAACATTTGAAGATAAATTATGAACACTAACAAAAATAATGTTGAAGGTTTGTATATTGCTATTATATGAGTATCCTTTCTTGTATTTGCATTGAATGTTGTTACAATATGTTCAACTTCTAAAGATATAAAAGTTTCTTGTGATGATAAGGTTGTGAAATTGTTATATATAATCATTGTACCATTTCAACCATTTACATTGATCATTGAATGTATTCTCAAATGAATGTTCAAAGATATATTATTAGATGTTAATGTGTTAAAGTGTGTCTCACTGAGACACAATATGTGAGTTGTTTTGATATTGTAATCTGAAAAAACATCATTTTTATGTAAAGGCAAGGATCTAGTATTGAGAGAATAAACTAGGAGGTGAATTATGAAATGTATGTGGTTTGGGGACAAGTACATTCCATCATGTAGTAGTTTGCAATCAATGCATGTCCATGGCAACACTTGGATCAATTTGAAAAAAAACATTTACAAAGATTGAAAAAAGTTTTATTATTATTTTTCTTAACATGAAAAAATGTTATATATGTCAAACCATGTTTATAAACATTAATAGAATCAAATGTTAAATAATCAAGTTGTAATCCTTGTGTTCGATGTATAATACGTGTTGTAGCTAATTGAAAGGGAAATTGTGTTCATTATAACGTAAAAATAATTTGAATCAATTTGAATATGTTTGGATACGGCTTTTATTGATGTCCATGCAAAATGTATTTCATGTTCATACAACTATGTATTTTTTATTCTTGTTAGTTGATTGCATTTGAAAATATTAAAGAATATCCATATGACTTCTTGTGAATTCAACACTTTAGTTGATCCTCAAAATATTCCATTTGCACCATTTACAAGAACATCATGTGTTGCATAATTTCCAACACAAAGTTCAACCAACATTTTTTAAAAACTTGAACCTCTAATTAATAAAGTCCTACTATGAAGTTTGCATCATTTTGTAATTGAAATGACCGCAAACATGCGTCATAATGTTTATCTAGGTCTTGGTTTTTTAAAATGGACCAAAAGTGGCCAAGTACTTGAAGAATTTTTTTACTTCAATTTTTTTTAATTTGGAACAAATTTTGCTTAAATGAACTTAATAGTTTTTTATTTGAAATATTTTTTAAATATTAAAAACCTTTAAAAATTAAAAAATACATATATTGTAAACAGTGTTGGGGCAATGAATGTTCTGTAAAAGGACAAGGTTAAATGTGGGAGAAAGTTACACATAGCCATGTGGCATTTTTTCGGGGTGTTTTTTGGTATTTTTACAAAAAAAATAATTTAAACTATGTTTTTTTTTTTTTCAAATTTGAATATTAGCAAATATTCTCTAAAATAATAATATGAAACATATAATTTTGTATCATGTTTTCATACATCCAACTTGTCATGTTCCACTATTTAATTTTTAGAACTAAAAAAAAATTAATATATATTTGGAAGTTTATGGACATGCATGGAAAATATTTTGTAATACCTCTAAAGGACCAAGACCCATCTTAAGCATGCAATATGAATACATCCCCTTCGCTTCAAGGGAAAATCAATTCATTATTTTTTGCTTTGTTTCATTCATGTAAAATAAATATGAAAATTTTGGATCATTTGATGATGTACAAAAACATTGATTAGTTATGTTATCCACATCTAATTGCAAATGTGTAGCAATTTGAAATCAATTTAAGATGTTAATGAATTGTTCATTACTTTGGTGCATGACTTGTTTCAATTCATAATATTTAATTTTTTCCATCCAAAAATTTGGAATTAAACTATCAATGTTGTTTGCAATATTTTGAAAACTCTTGCATCATGAACTAGTTGAACTTGATAAAATTCCCTAGTGATAATTGCATCAAGATTTCCAAAGAATTTGGTGTGAATACATTTGATTGATCTTAATCAAAAATTAATAAATTTCATTTTTTTTCCCTATTAACGAAATTTCAACTAATATCAATTGCAATTGGTCATATTTCTTAACCAAATTATCTAGTCATTATAAACTTGATGATGGTAAATCTTTACAATTAAATGGTATAGAAAGACTTGAATGAATTGTAGTTCCATCAATGTTAAATGTTATTTTTCCAATATATGTCAAGAGCAAAAATTTCTTTTTTAAAGGGTCTAATTGAAAATGTCTATCATAAAAATGTATCAAAGCTTGAATTAAAAACATTAATGTGAAAGTTTTACCTAAAAACTTGTGATTTTATATTTTTCCAATTTATTATGTATGCATTATTATTATCATATATATATAAATTGATTTGTATTTCATGCATGTTATATGTTGCATTCCATGTGGAAAGGTCACCTTTGAGAGTATGTTCAAAGAAAGGAATAATAAAATTTTAAGAATAATAGTAATTTTCTAGGTTTTGATGTTCATTATAATGCACATAACAAATTATATGAGATTTTTTCTTTTTCTTCATAAGATTTACAATCTCATAATTTGCAACAAATTCAATGAAAGAAATGTTAGATAAATAGTTAGGTCTTTTGATGTATTTATCAATGATTAATAGACACTAATATCTGTAGAATCCAAATGAATTTCTTTTACTTATGCAAAAAAGTTTAATACAAATGCACATTCTTATGGGGATGTATTAATAAAATTTAAATGTTTTAAATACATGGTACAATGGTATACACAACATTCAATATATGTAGTTAGTTGTGTTGACATTTGTTGAACATTAAAAAAAACATTTCCCATCTTTCAAATGTGAATATGTGTTTCATTTTTTTTTCATTACAACTAATTATTATATTTTTCAACACTTTTGTCACTATTTAATCTATTTTTGTTAGATAAGATGTGCAATAATTAACTACAATATAAGGGTCAAATATGAATTGAACATTGTGTTTACTTGCCAAAAATTTCCAACATGAATACCAAAGGGATTTGTGCATATGTTTTTACATAATTTTTGTAAAAACTCATAATGCATTGAGGTATGTCTATTTATCAATAGAAAACAATTCTAGTAATGCGCTAAATGACATAGATGTTATTTGTAAATCATTTTTACTAAGTTCATCAAAACTTCTTTTAATAATTTCACATAAATGAACCCTTTTTGAAGGGGTTAAAATTTTCATTGGGAATGGTTCCAAAAGAAAAAAGTTTTTTCCATCGGACCCATGGAAATTTAAATCAATAAATGGCTTGATTTTTTTCCCTACAAGTATTTTTGTGATGATGTGTTTGAACTTCACAGAGATTGGGTGCTAGTTTATTATTATCACATGATATATATTTATTCATAAATTTTTCAATTGCATTGCTTAAATCCAAACCATAAATTGGTGCATTTGCAACCCATAAAAGTCCATGGTCATGTTCACGAGTCTACACCTTGAAAATAGTAACAAAAAAAAAATCTAATAAATACCCGAAAATGGAATTATCTTTCATACACAATGTACAAAAACATTTCATATGATGATCATAATATCATGCACATGTAATAGGATCACATCATGTGAGATTTGCAACATGTTTGGGTTTTAATTTGTCAAAAAGAATGTTAAATCTTAATCTTTTACTATTCAAATCACATCAACATTTTAATAAAAAAATCATTTACTTTCAGCACTAATAAATATAACAAAAAATGTTGGGGGAAATAATTGTTGAATCATTACAAAAAAATCTTTCTTTAATCAACTTAAATAATTAGGTGAAATACATTTCAAATGTCTATGTATCCCAAATCGGAATGTAAAATAACATCAAAGTTTGGTTTGTTTATGACATCACGTGCTTGAAGTTGAAATCTAATCAGTTTCCTTTTACATATGCAAACCTGGGATGATGAAATAACAAAATGAATTAATATTTTAATAGCTCAAAAAAATAAATTTGGTATATGAATGGACCAACATTTGGACATTTTGAAATAATTACAAAGTGTTTGTCATTCTAATGACCATATTTGATAGGTTTTTTTTTTTTTCCCTATATGGACTTAGTTTAATAATACATTTGGATATGTATCTATTTCATTTATCAAATTTCCATAATAAAAAAAAACACAAGAAATATGGACTTTCAAAATTTAACATTATGGACTATAATCTTGACAAAAAAAATTATATAGACTTTGAAATGGTCCAATCATTTTGAATGTGTTGGTTAGGGAATTGATTTTTCTTAAATAACATATTTTAAAAATTAAGTTTGAAAAGTTTTGCATGATGGCATTTGTAAGATTTTACCTATGGACTTTTGAACAACCTAAAAAATAGGGGCTTTTCAAAAGTCCATAAAAACATTAAGAAAAAATGGTTTTTGGATTATTCTTGTGCACATGTGTTAAAAAAATGAACCTTTAAATCGGCATAAGCATGGTAAAGTATACAAAAAGAAGTGAGTGTCTCCATTTTTATCATGTGTCATGCATGTAAATGCAATAAAATAACATCAAAATGGATGGAAATATGATAGAATACCCTTGGTGCCCTCTATTACATTTGTAAAAAACTACTTCCAAAAGATTAAAAACAAATAAATTCTAAAAGTAGGCCAAAAATATCTCCATTTACTACATGGTAAATTTGTGATTTGGGAATCCTCAACACATCTAATTCAATGAAACATATTGATACTAGGTAAGGATATAAAGATCATTGTATTCTTAAGGTCCCCATAAAAAAAATTCCACTTTTTATTTATTAAAACCTACTTACCATGTACTTTACAAAAGTCCACAATGCAAAAAATAGGTGAAAAATAGATTGCAAAATCTATTTATATTTTTAGAAATCTATTTTCAACCTACTTTTACAATATGGAGTTTGAAAGTTAATGGACAATAGTGAAAAACTATCTTGTCTTTGATCATTCAAGTAGAAATATTCCATGTACAAATGGTTTATGATGGATTTTGTTGTTATTTTCTTTCTACTTGTCAAGTATAGTCAAGGAGATTTAGTTGTCTACTTTACCATGCTTATGCCCAAATGGGCTTTAAATTGAATGGAAAAAATGCCAAAGGAACCAATGGAAAACCTTTATAATTCATTCTAACCCACAAAAAATAGCCTTGTTTTGGACGCCATTAATCCATTCATTCCTACACCCACCCACATGTTAATATCTTGGTGGGTGAAAACACACTAGGGTGGAACAAAAATGACACATCATGACAATCCATTTTTAGTGCATTATGAAATAAAATACACTAGGAAAGTATGACAAAAATAGGCAAAAATAAGATACTTTGAATCAAATGGGCCATGTGGCAAGGTGTTATAAGATATTTTTCTATAAGGATTTTAAACATTTTAAACATATTTTATGATCATCTTATATTTGAAATATGAGCATCTAAATCATTATTTTCAACAAATGAAAGACTTCCTTCAAAAGCTTCATACTTGATATACATCTCAAAATTTAATCATCAAATCTTTTCAAATTGTCTTATTTAACATCAATTTTCCACAATACTATATCACCATTGAGTCATTTATTCATAAAAAAAAAATTATATCAAGGTGTATTGAGTCCATTTATTTTATCTTAGACCAGATAGGTGTTTTTGTATAACTTAAAAAGTCTATAACAAATTGAATACCAAAGATTTGACCATGAAATTTTAACATAATGTTTTGATTTATGAATTCATTCTTGACATGAATCCCATTTCATCATTTACACATATCAATTAAAATAAACTACTATTGAAATTTAAAAACTATGAAAAATGAACTCCCAGACATCCAAAGTGTAACATTTCAGTGTCCTTTCACACTAGTATGTGTTATGTTGGTATGTGGTATGTGATATGTTGGTATGGTGATAGGTATTGAAAATGTGGATTTTTTGTCAAACTTTTGGTAAAAGTAAAAAATGAACTAAAGAGTTAACAATAAGGGAAAAAAATGGTCATATTGAAACCTTAACGTGTGGCTTTACCTTACAATATGTAATAGATAACTATCTACATACAAAAACTATGAACTACATACAAAATACAAAATATTTCAATGAAAGCAAAACCCCAAAAAAGTTCGTGCACAAGAAAATCCTCCAACAACTTCTCAAACAACCTCTATAACAACTTTTTGAAGTTGGAATTTCTCATTGTATCCAACAAGTTCCCCCAATTGGACTCAAGTGGAAAGCAACAAAAACCTTCAAAACTCCAAGGAGTTCGATCATAATTAACATTTTTTCACTAGAATATTTTGCCATAAAATCATTTTCTTGGAGTTTGAACAAAGGAAGTAATCAAGGAGTTTTGAAATGGTAAATGCATGGCGGATCATCAACAACCTCAGTTGTGGTATTGAAGTGAATATTGAAAGCACATGTTATAGAAACTTTACACAAATTGCAAAAATAGAACCCGTTAGAAGGCTATCAATAAATATCACTAAGTTTACATTTGGAACAAACTTGTTTATAAGGCAACATGTAAGGATTTGTGATTATCAAACACCCATCAACTTAAATAAAAAAATTAGGTGTTAAAATTTTTAGTATCTCAAATCAAATTAAAATCTAAGAAAATTATAACAAATTAGAATATATCAATTCTAAAAAAAGGAAATGTAATAACTCTAACATGTTAAAATCTAACGATTTACATTGGAATCTAAAATTATAATACAATGAAAAAGAATAAAATGAGACTAACCTTGCGAGTTATGGCACCATCAAGTTTGACATGGAGATTGAAGTCTTCTTTCAAAAAACATTGCAATGAAATTGACAGCATTGGAACAATGATGGACAAAGTGATGGTAAACAAATGCACATTGCCCTTCTTGCTACGAGCAATATTTTTCATAAGGCAAAACGTAAACCATTTCGAAATTATTTTGCCAAATCATGGAACTCAACATGAAACAAAACAACAAAACTCACCTACAACCAAATAAATGCATTATATGTTCAAGTTGGAAAAAACCAAAAATAATGATTTTTTAAAGTCTTGATTTTTAAAGATTTATAATTTGAATGTCTTCTAAACTATTCCCGTTAACAATTGATATTTCAAACCTGCTATCAATCTCACCACACACTCTAATAACAACAAAAGCAATGGTGGTCGTAGCAAATAATTAATGTGGTGGGGAAAACTATGAATGGTGTCTTTCAACAAAAATGCGGCTTCACAAAAGGATCAAATGTTAGAATGGTTGTCACTTTATGGTTGTGGAAAGTTCAATTGTCTAGTCATAATCTATTTTGGCTTTCATTGATAATTTGTTTAACTATAAAAAATAATTTTTTATGAATTCAACATGTATTTTTATCAAACCTCCTTTGATGTTGACATGATTGTGGTGGTACCCATAATATCAATCACATTTACATGAACATATGAAAAGGTCACAAATTTAGAAGGAGATGTAAATAAAATTGACAAAAAATTACCATAAACATTCAAAACTAAACACTCAAAAACAACATTCCAAATTATATGATCAATGTTTTCCACTGAAAGAATTGGGCATTGATGTATTTTTTCCATTTGGACCTTACCAAATCAAAGTCTAATGATTTTAAAACAAAAGCACTACTTGAGCACAACAAGATTGAAAACACACAAATGTGTTTGCAAAATAATTAAATGAAACTTATTTGAAACCCATTATCTTTCAATAGGTCACATTTCCAACCAAGAATCCCAACAACCACAAAGGGAATTAAATAAAAACTTGGATGGCCATAATAACAAATAACCTTAAATGGTGACCCTAGTAGCCAGAAAGGGGGAAAAGTCAAATCTTATGAACTAGAAAAGTGAAGAAATAAAACCCTAGGGGAGCTAAAAAACCTCACTTGATGTGACCGCCCATTCGGGGCCAAAACAAAAATCACTTGAAGTGACCCCCCATTAGTGACCTAGAAGAAAATTTGAAGTGAACCCCATTGGTGGCAAAAAGAAAATCATTTGAGTTACCCCATTAGAAGCAAAAAAAAATCACTTAAATGACCCCCACCAATTGTGCAAAACATATTTCACTGTGTTGGGCATGTTATGAAATTTTCTTATTCACATCAACTAACCCCATTGGCTAAAGAAAAAAATAATCACATGACGACCCCCCCATTGGGTAACTAGCAATTGGTAACTAAGGTTGTCTTTTGATAGGCTAATAACCTATGTAGCCTAGGAGATTTGAACCCACATCCTCATTGTTGTTCCTTGTTAAGTCCTCTCAATGTATACCAATGAATCGTTTTATTTTAAATATATTATAATGCATTTGTTTAAAGTTTATTCCATTAAATTTTCATAACCTTGTTTTGTGAACTTAAGGCTTTTACTTTTGTTTTTGTAATCTTTGGTTTTTTTAGTTTTTTTTATTATATCAAATTTTGAAGTCTTCAATTCTATTCTCTTCAAGTTTTTGTCAACTTTGGGAAATTTAGGGGTTTTTTATTTTATTTTATCAACTTTGGGCAATTTGGGGGTTATAAATTTTTTTTGGTGTGAAGTTCAAGGGTCTTTAATTGGCTTTGATCTTGTGAATGTTGGGGGTTTTCATATTTGTTCTTTTGAAATTTGAAAGTTTTCAATTTTTGTCTTGTGGTTTTGGGGGTTTTCATTTTATTTTTTCTATGAAGTTCTGCCCAAGAGGGGGACAAGGTATTTAGATTTCTTTTTTGTGAATTTTGGGGTTTTATTTATTTATAAGTTCGAAGGTCTTCAATTTGTTTCTTGTCATTTTGGTGGTCTTCACTTCTTTTTGTGGGTGTCAAAGGAGGGGGGGGGGGAACAAAGTTTAAAACCCCCAAACCTTTTTTATTTTTATTTTTGTTTTGATGGAATTCAAGTATCCTTGGCTTTGTTCTTATGAATTTTAAGGGTTTTCAAAATGTTTTTTAGTGAATTTTTTTTCCTGCTTTGTTTACATTGTTTAACTAATGTCTTCACAAAACCACTTCTTTTTATTGGCCCACTACAAAAAAAAATACAAAAAAAGTAATTAATATCACTCACATTGTTCCTACCCATGGCAATATTCTAAGTTATATTTGGGCATTAAAATTTTGTTTAATATATTTTCCATATAACCAATGAAAAATTTATTCTTCCTTTGAAAAAGAAATGGGGTTTTGAAATGGATGGAATGAATACATACATTTTGATATTAGGTTACTAAAATAAGATAACAATAAGATTAAAGCAAAGGATTTAAGTTGTGAATGTATGGGTTATTGAAATTTTGAAGAGGGAAAAATCAATTTTGGGCAAATCTTTGAATTTTTTCACAATTGCTAGTATTTATTTTTTATATTTATCTAGCCCTAATTTAAAAACTTTCCAACACTGAAAAAAACACCAAAATCCCATCTTACCACTTGTGTTATGAAAATATCTTAAGTACTCATATTTTACCTTAAATTTTGAGAATTGTTTAGCACTATTTCATATTTTAATAATTTATGCTTTGAATTGATGAACTAGAACTTGAATAATTTGTTAAACGAACCAAATGAAATAGCCACCATTCCATACTCTCTCCCCCTAAGGGTGGAACCAACAAACAAATATTTGTGCAGTGGCTATGGCTTTTTATTTAAAATTGACAAGCAATTCATGGGAGATGATGAAATCATGTCACATGCACATGGTCTTGATGTTTGTTAACCCAATTTCTCAGGTATGTACATAGTAACTAGTTATAACTAACTAGTAATCGATGAGGCAATGCCATTTTGAGAATTATGTTAGTTACTATTGGATAATAGGTCTTTGAGTTAATTGGTTTGTTAAGTTAACCAGTAACGGGTCTATTAGTTTAACAAGTTGAAGATCAACCTATGACTAGTAACTATTGGAGTTCAATTTTTAAATCTTTGACAATTATGCCAACTAGTGATTATTTGATTTTGAACAACACTATGTTATGGTATAAGTAGGAGGATTTGAGAAAATAGTGGAGTTCAATTTGGAATTCAGTTTAACTTTTATGGATTCTAAATACTTTTGATATATTTTCTTATAATATGATCTTGAAACCAACACTTTTAATTTCTGACCTTGCAAATAAACATTTTCATTCTCCCTGTTTCTATTCTTAGATTTTAGATCTTAAGGAGAGCAAACGGATTAATGAATATAGGCAAGTTAAGAATTTATAAAAAAGAAGTTAGTTCTGCTTTAATATTTGAAAGAATAGAAAATACCTTAACAATGTTCAATATGTGCATTGTTCAAATTGAGGCAATTATTTTTCAAATTAGTTTCTTTAATATTGTGAATTTTTCAGATATATTGTTTCACCAAACTTGGTGAAATTAAAAATGAGTTTACATATACTATGTTGCATTTGAAAAACAAGAATTGACAAAAAAAAAAATGATGTAGCATTGAATAAATGAATTGAAATAGTAACTTATTTATATTTTATATATTACAAACCATGAAAATTTTATATAAAAATAAATTTAGACTCGATAATGAGTTGCAATAAATATTTGTAACAATAGCTTTATAGAAATAAACAATGTTTAAAGAAGTGAAAAAACTCGACAATGGTTTCTAACATTTATTTGGAACTATAATTAAACTTGTAAACATGAGAAGGACCAAAAAAAATGATTCACCTATGATTTGTAACAATTGACCAAATCAATAACACATGAAAAAAAAAGGACTTATATCAATTGCTAAAGGAAATATGGTGATACAAAATTAAAAAGATCAAAAATACCATTCAACTTAAAAATAAAACTAAGTGCACTAGATTGAACTATATTGAAAGTTTTAAAATTTAGTGTTCGAAAACTTCATACCTAAAAATTTAATGTTTGAAAATTCAATGTTTGAAATTGTTTGTCAATGAAACATTCATTACAATTGATTATTGCTTACATAATGTTGTCTTGTTTTGTCATAGGTCCACCAAATGTCTAATGTTTTAGATGACTTGGTTGATGTAACAACACCCATTACTATAACTAAATTCCACTATTACAAAACCATGGTTTTTATGCTATTAACATCATGTCTAAAATGACTATATAGTCAAGATCTAGATTAAATTAACAATTTGAAGTGACCAAATGTGTCCCTTATGACTAACATCAAAAGTAATAATGTCCATTATGACAAAAATTCTAGCATTATACTTAAATCAAACAATATGTTACACATGTGGTAAATGTGTGCTCACATGGAGTTTTCTATGTTGATTAATACAACTAACATGATTGAAATTAGTCAAAAAGAATAAAAATTTAATTGATTTAAAACTAAAATTTTAATTTAGGACTTTAGACAACTTGGTGGATGGAATGAACTCCACTTAATGACCACTTGATTTACCAAGTTTGTGATCATTTTATACATGAATGCCAATTAAATGTATGTATTAGTAACCTTATTATTAAATAAACATGACAATGTCACCAAAAATTCCCAAAACATAACATCAATATTCATGTTATGTCTAATGAAGGAGGGGACTAACATGCAAAAAACCAAAGCTTAACAAATGTTCCAAAAATTATGATTTCTCAAAAGAATTCACATCAATTTGATGGGACACTTACAATGCATTTATAATCCATCTAACAACAAGAAACTCAATTCTTTGAAATTAAAACAAGGGACACCATGCCAATCTAAAAATGGATCCATAAATGGATCAAAACATGCTACTTGATTAGTAGTTTTGAGTTTTATATATTATGAAATGAGTAGATAATTCCACCTACTGGCCACCAAGTGATATATAATAATAATATATTATTGATAATGAAAGCCATGGGTTAGTGCTCCCAATAATGTCAAAGATAAATTTAGTTCTTTGAATTTCAGAAAAACACCACCATGCCAATCCAACAATGGTTATAATGTCTATGAAGCTAAAGATGTTGCTTGTAATAAAACAAATATCTTAGTAGTTTCAAATTTTATACACCAGTTTGCTTAGTGGCCACCACGTGCAACATAGCATATTATTGATTTTAAAGTAAAAAGGAAAGTTCCAAATTTTTGTGTCAACTATAATTGGATTATCAAAATTTCAAACAAGTCCATGCTAGTGGTAACAATGAATAATAATCAATAAATTATTAATTATTAATAATCAAAGAAAATTGTGAATAATTTGTTTTATAACTAAATTGTTTGAATAACATGTGAAAGACTAAAAATGCACCCAAAACGTAAGAACAAAAATGAAATGCATTAAATGATAAAAAGATATTATGAATAACTAATATTTTATTGAAGTCACCAACATACTTTAGAAATTATTTGATGCATTAGTAGCTTCAAGATTCACTTTAGCTCAAAAAACACAACTATCAAAAATAATAATTTGACTTTTGCTTGTTGTATTTTTTGGAATAGGAAAAAAAAAAAGAACAATTGAAATCTCAAGCCATTGTTTTAGATTTGTCAAATTATATTTCCACTTGCCATTCTAACAATCTTCATACAAATGTCATTCATATAAATTTGACCTTTTCTTCATAGGAACCCACCATTGAATCATTAGCATTTTGAGAAATTCATTTTGGTCATCTTTGGCAACATCAATTTGTGTTCTTCCCATCCACACATGAACAAGGATAGGATCATGTGACTTCATTAGAACAAAATTGCCATTGTTAACATCTTTAAGTAAAGTGTATGTTGCAAAAGGTTTCAAGTTCTTTTAAACCCATAATAAGGAAGCATCATTGGGTCTTCTGAATTAATAACCTCCATTATGAATGGCAATGAAACCTTGGCATAATTAGACCTCCAATTACTTGAAAGCTAAAAGCCTTTCACAAGAATGGAACATTGAGGAGGTAACGGTTTTGACAAATGTAATAAAATACAACCAAGAGATTTCAAAGGTGGGAGGGATAGCCCTAAGAGGGATGTTGGTGGTGAGACATTTGAATTAAAACGTACTCTAGAACCAATAGAATTTATTAGATAAAAGGTTAGTTCTCAGGACTATGCATCTGCAGCCATAGAAATAGGGGAGTAAATACAAACTGAGGAACACAAAACTTAGGAAGTTTAATAGGATCAGACTAAGCTTACATCAAAGTTGCAACAACAAGAGTAGATTCATATCACATTAGATCTATAATCATAATGACATCCAAAAGTGACATCAAAGTTGTAGTCACAGGAATAGATAGTACCACATCATCAAACAATTACACATTTGTTAATAGAAACACTAAAAGAGCAACAACAAAATTTGTATACAACAGAAGATCAGATGTTGCTTCAATTTGAAGTACAACAGCCATAGGCAGAACAAATTGTAGTACAAATAGATTAGACTATAGTGCAATTAAAACAACATCAAATTTTTGAATCACAGGATTAGAAACAACATATGAATTAACTTTCTTGACAAATTTTTGATCTAGAATTATGGGACGTAATTTAGAATACATGTGGGGTAATGTTAAGGGAATAGTTACTGATAATAATTAGTTAGTATAATTCTATTTAATTAGTTATTGTTTTAAAAATTATTAGTTAGATTACATAGTTTTTTTATCATTGTTTGAATTTGAATAGAACATAGGACTATTTTATATCTTTGGAGATGAGGAAGAAAGGAGAGGATTGTAGAACATTGAGTTTCAATGGAGCATGAGAGCATAACACTTTGATTTCTGGAAAGCTTTACTTTCATAGCCAAAATTGTTGTTTTGATGTTTATTATCATACTTTCATTGTTGGATTTTAATTTTGAAACTAGATATGAGTAGATATGAATGAATAGATTTATTTTGTATTAGTTTTATGACATGTTCAGTCTAGGTTTAGATCAAAATATAGGATTAGAGATTTTGTATTTACCATAATGACTTCACATGCAACTCATATAGTCGCATGTATGATATATTGGAAAGCCACCTATAATAAGAATATCCATATTATATGGTATGTGACTCACCTAGTCATAAAACACACTCATATTAATGACTTGTTATGCAACTACCATAGTCACATACACCACTAATGTGAATGTCACATGTAATAAAAATACATGTATAATATATTTAAATAGCAACATGAGTCACATATATTTTGTCATGTGTCCCATTATAATTACAACTTATTAACCTAATTAAATTTGATTTTTTTTCACATTGCCATGTGTCACAACTCTACCCGTGGGCAATATAGATCATGTAATTCCTTGACAAATTATATAGTGCCATGTGTCATCAAGTTTTAATATTTCAAATTTAATTTTGGGAAAAGATGCTAATATATTGCCACATGTCATCACTAAAACCATTTTAATTAATGTTAAAAACCTTTAAAGCTACATCTACATTTGACATGTGTGAGTCAATAGTGTTATGTCATCAAACGACTAAGGATTGTCCAAATGGCATCACTACACTGAATCAAAATAACACACTAGAAAAAAACTAGAAAAAAACTACCATTTGCAACTATTTTCTAGTTGCAAAACACATTTGTTGCTAAAAATTGCTTACTTGCATTAGACATTAGTTACAAATGTGGATGAAATCAATGGTCAACAAATACTTCACCATTTATATACTATTGTATGCCATTCATATATTATTATAAAAATCAGCATTTTACATAATGACATGTGGCAATTGAAAAAGGTTTGAAAATTTTGTTTTTAAAATAAATAATGGATCCTCATCGTATAATTTATATGGTTTTAAATTGTGACACATGGCATAAATCAATATGCCATGTGGCATTTTTGGATTTTGGTCAAAATGAATTTAAAATCAATATTTAGATAGGTATGTGGAAATAGGTAGGTAGGTAGGTAGGCTAGTTAGGGAGGTAGGAAAATATTTTATTTTTGTTAGGTTTAACCTTTGGGGTTAAACTTCTTAAAGGGTTAAACTCCTTTGGCTCATCCCAATTGACATGTGTTTTTTTATGTTCAAGTGTAAAACAAAGCCTCCTTTTTACATAGTTTTCAAAATAGAAGTGGAGGACAAAACATATGGGATAAAAATTGAAGTTACAACTTAATTGCAAACTAGGTTGCAACTATAAAAATTATCTCATATCTTTTGTCCTCCTTTAAAATTTTGTAAATTATATAACTATGTAACTAACTAATTAACTAACTAACTATTTATATAACTAAATAAAAAATTCATTTAGTTGTACATTATTAGTTCATAATTCATACATAGAAAAATAAATGACTGAAATAATAACTAATTAACCAAAATTATTACATATAAAAGTTCATTACTATTTTTTAAATTTAAAATTAAATAACTAGAATATTAGCCAATTAATAGGTAAAATTTCTAAGTAATATCTAACTAACTTATTAATTATAATTTATTAAATAGCACTTCATAATCTAATTACAAACTACAAATTAAGTTGAAGAAAAAGTTAGTTTTTATAAAACATTTGCCTCTTTCACAAATTGTTAAAACCCTTTTGGGTCCAAATTCTTTAAGGTGTTCCAAAATGCTATCATAATGTTGCAACCCTAGCCTTAAACTCGCGACCAAGGCAAGGGTTTGCAAGAGTGCAGGATAAGAGGGAGGCCTAGGAGGCACATCTTATATTCCTGGGAATGCAAGAGAATGTGAGAGAATGAGCCCTCACACTCCCAAGTGAGCTCTCACTTGGGGAGTTAGAGTACCGATGGACTTTCGAATTTTCAAGGAGTGATTATAGGGGTCAAAACCCATCGAATTGAAGAGTTTTTTATATCATTGAAAAGTTATTGAAATGTAAATGTTTAAAAATGGTCTTGCAACACCCATTTGGACATCTAAAACACAAGTTATGTTCAAAAGAAAGGCCGAGGTTTCCCGACCACTAAAAGTCAAGAATTGACCTGATTTCCTTGCGTGTAGGTGGCGTGCAACATACCATTGGAAAGTTCTTGACGAAGGCTACAACTTTGATTCAAACCTCATCTCAATCGGAGGTTTGCACACAAAGTTATGGGGCCCCAAAGTTGTGAGAGTCTCAATTTTGGGAATTTCGAGACTCCCATTTGGGAGTCCCGAGACAAAATGCCATTTGGATGTGGGCCTTGTGGAGAGGCATAGTGTATACTATAAGGGGGAAGGTGATGGCATCTCTCAAGTCCGAGTCGTGGTGAGTCTTGTGAGTCCGAGTTTACCTATGGTTCGTCCTAGCACTAAGAGTGCTCCAATTATGCACTAACCAACTTGTTGTTTGATTTTGTGCGAGTCTGTGTGAGTGATTAGTTGCTTGTCATTTTTCCTAGTCCCATCTTAGAGCTCCAGCACGCCCTTTTACCCCCAAAGTGCTGCGAGCTAGGGAACGTGCTCTAGCTCTTTGCTCTTCCATTGTTTTCACTTCAGACTCACTTTTGAATCTATCAAAGAGCTTGGGAGCGCGTCATATTACATTTTTACAATAATCTCATGAAGCAATTTAGAAAAGGATGGATTATTTTGAAACATGGCAAATGCATTTTGAAAGCCAAAATTGAAAAAATCATTATAATTTGTACATTAGACCTTGAATTATATAAACTTGATGAAACTTAGTATGACAAAGTTATAATCAAAGTTAATATCACTCATAGGGAAAAGGTCATGAGTATAATGTATAGGGTTGAAGGTCTAAGGTTTATAATACATCGTCTGAATTCAAGCGTTCAACATCTAGGGTTGTTGTATGGGATAAGGGATGCTAGTTGTGTTGTTTTTATATAATATGTTTACAAGTGTTGTCAATCATACATATGTTTGATGTATAATGGTTTAGGGTTTGATAGAAATGGGGTTAAAGTATGTGATTTGGGTTTTAAAGTGGGAGTTAGGTTCTACAAAGCCTTAAACCTTAAACCCTAACTGTTAAACCCTAACCCTAAAACCTTTAACCCTAAATTTTAAACTTTAAACCTCTAAGCTTTTAAATTTCTAAAATTATAAACCATACACCTTTAAACTTCAAAAATCTTAAACACTAAACCCTAAAAGCCCTAACCCTAAACCTTAAACCATGAACCTCTAAACCTCCAAAATTCTAAAATGTAAAACTCCAAACCTTAAACCATAAACCTCTAAACCTTAAAGCTCTTAACCCTCAACCATAAACCTTTAAAACCCTAAAACTCGCAAACCTAAACCCTAAACCATAAATCTTAAAAACCCTAAACCCCAACCATAAACCCTTAAACACTTAAAACCTTAAATCCCTAAATCCTATACACCTAAAACCCTAAACCCCTAACCTTAAACACCGTACTGTAAACCTAAACCCTTTACACACTCTAAAACTCTATTTAACCCCTAAAGCCCTAAACCCTTTAAACCCTTTAGAAACCTATTTAACCCTTAGAATCCAACATTTCTGCACGACCCACAAAGCCTCTTCCTCAACAATATCATCTTCCTAAAATAAGAAGCACCACGAGTCGCAACACTAAGACTAGTTGGAGCTTCAGGAACAACAACTCTAGGACTTGGCACAGGAGGAGGAAACGATTTGGAGTTCGTGTCTCTGGGCCATTAGTGCTGCACATGTTGGGTAGAGGAGGAGGAGGATAGTTTGGAGTTCTTGCCTCTGAACCATCAGTGCTGCACACATTGAGTAGAGGAGGAGGACGAGGAGCTTCTTCTTCATCCAGACTAGGGTATACGAGGAGAGAGCAGGAGATCAGGGAAAACCTGTATGATTTTGCATCTGCTCAACCATCTTCCTTACAAGGTCAAAAGATCAACATTTGCATTCGGTCTAGTGAAGGCCGTTGGCGATGACACCGACACCTCAGGTACTAGGTGATGTGATGTTCCTTTACTCATAGTTGGATTTGCATTAGTTTTCTTCTCGGAATTTAAGGAGGTACACTACTGTAGAATAGCCCTGGAGTGATGAAGCTCTTCTTACCAATGCCAACTTGCTTGTCCTTCATGCTTATCACCAACAATGGTAGTATTCTCACGTCCATGGTAGTGGTACCTGCGTACTAGGGCTATGGCGAAACATATGAAGGATCCAATTTTTTTGAAATCCCACCAAATTCATAAATTCCAAATTTCTACAACTGGGCCTAGAAGAGAATAGGACTTGAATCATTTATTCAAAAGGAAATACCTATTCTGCTCCTCCTTTATCAGTTAATTCATAATTTATTTTTGTGGGCATCAATTTCACCTTCTGATTTGAACCATTTCATTGAACCAAATTCATTCAACAGATTTTGGGACAACCCATATAAGCTATATGCACAAAGATTTGGAGGAAAAGATCATTCTGAGCAGCTATGAGAAAGAATTGTTCTTGCAACTTTAGATTAAAAAAGACGCCCAACTGAGGTGCTAAACATTTAGGGTTCAACATACTATGACAGAATACCAAGACTAGAAATCTTATATTACTTGTGAAACTTCTGCTACATTTGTTATTTGATCATGGCTGTTGAGGGGTGGTGGAGCATATATCTAACCAGTTCAACCCATTGAATTAAAAGCCAGTTTCTGCCAAGTGGTGCTCTTCATTTCGAATTTGCTGAAGTGCAAGTTTGAAGTGCTGATTGTTTACTGGGTCTAAACCCTCAAAACCCTGAACCCTGCACCTAATCTGTATCCATGTTCCATGTGCTAATAAAGACAGAATGTTTAATTTTGACCACAAATTGGTGGTCTTCTACTAGGATAACCAGTTGTCCATTTCTTCTAGAGCCTTTGGTTGTTGCTTATGAAGATATACATAAAATCTGGATCAAACCCATCTGTATCCAAGTTCTTGGGCCTGTGCTCAGTAAAGACAAAAGATTTAATATTGAACACAATTTGCTGTTGTTTGTAATATCAGTACCTCAACCATTCCAAATGCCTCTGACCTCAGGGAAATTTATCAGATCTATTATGTTCGGTGAATGTTGTCATCAACTCACTAATTATGTATATTAAAACCTTGCTAAACCTTTATATATTTGTCTGAATCCTTTGGTCAGCTCTAGGGCAAGGATATGTATTCTGCTTATCTGTGTACTCAAGAACCCCCATGAGTAAAAATATAAGGCCAAGTGGCTGAATATGGGGCAGGGCTTAAATTCCATGTGCACTATTGGATATGTGTTTTGCAAAGCCCCTACAACCTTTTGTAGCAGATGATAGGGTGGGGCTTTTGTCTCTTGTAAATAACAAGATTGTAAGGTGCTTCATATTGTGACAATTGCGATCGATAAACATGATAGTGCCCAATTGATTAACATTTGTATTTCTTTTCCTTTCCCATGGTGGGAAATGTAGGTTCCAAGTCATTCATTGGTGGTGCCTTGAAAAATTTCAAAGCCATGACCATGGCATCTAGTGATGGTTATGTTGTGTGATCGGATTTTTTGCCAGTGTATGAATATTCAAGAGCATAGAGCAGGAGCAATTCACTGGGGTTTGTTGGAGGCATCATCACAGATGATAGCAGAGGAGCTTCAACAATTTTGAGAAGGGTTAAATTTTGGCAGTCGTAAAAAGAAATGGCACCTAAGTGAGCATTACAAAAGGCATTGCAAGTTATCAATAATGATGCCATTCTGAAACCAGAAAATTTGTATGTTGCATTTTTCCATCTTTTTTCATGTTTGTTGTTTTTGTATGTATACAATGGTTGAAGTGATATTAATTTGTTGACGTGTGACAATGGACCTTGACTGGCTATGTGAGAAGGCAAGGTACACATGAGACAATGGGCGAGATGCTAGATCTTGAGATGCGAGAGGTGAATGTGAAATGTGGACAACAAATCAATGCAGAGAAAGCAGAAGATTCTCAACCTGGACAAGACCAGCAGGCAAAATACATTTGAAGGGCACTTTGTGTATTAAATTCTCCCATAAAGGCATTAAGCGGTGTGATTCAGATTGACTTTTACTTTCATAGTAAAATTACAAGTGCTTTGCAAAATTTCTCCATAAAATATCTGCTTGACAACCAGGTCTGTCCACTGGATGTGCATAGTATTAAAATTTTTAATAAAAAATTCCACAACTAACTCTAGTTCTTTTATACCAAGTCATGTTATTGCTAGGTTTTTCACATTATGTGTTATTGGCTTTGTGTGTACAGTATGTATTGAATGACTAACTGAAGCAGCTGGAAGCTCAAGAATGGGGAATGCATTGTTTTGTAGTTTTGTGGTCCAAATCAATGTCCATGTTGAATTGCCATTGAATATTGCAGTTGTGACAGACCCAACCAACCATTCTGAACTAGAAGATAATAGCAGGGACACCTCCACAAGTGGAAGCTCTTATCTCACCATCCAACCTTTGCTAAGAATTGATATATTACTCGCCACTTACCCCTTTTGCTCACCCCCTCTTTCTTTTTATGTTGATTTCACGTTGCCAGAATTATTAAAGATGGTCCAAGAGGACCTTTTGGGGTATTGCATGTTGCCTTGTCGCAAGCCAATGTTTTGGGGTTTAGACTTAAGTGGTATGTTATGGTTGGCAATGCCTTCAAGATGAGAAGACTTTGTCAAGATGCCTTTTCAGCGCATGTTTTATTGGGTTAGTATGTAGCAGTTTTCAGATATCCAAGTGAAAGAAGGTACTGTTGTCAACCTCACCTGGTCCAGATACCAGTTGCCAATTGGTCTCACTTTTGTAAATGTCTGTTGGAAGATTTCTTCCTTGCCTTGGGTTGTTGTGTCATTCATTTCTTAATGTGCCTGGCATGTTTAAAGCTCCCATGAATGAATTTAGCAAAGATGATATTCTGTTGTAGCAGTAATAAGCATTTTTTTCTTGTGTTGCAACTAATGTGTTCACTGCCAAAGACAAACATCCTGGTCTTTTTAATTAGTTTGCTTTAGTTGATGTCATTGCTTGAGTAGTCAATGGGAATGTTGTGATAAGTGTTTAGTGCCATCCCTATTGCACATCATTGATGTTGTCATTCAAATTGCTCCTGTGTTTGGTGGTCTGGTTTTCTCTTTTCACTGTGGTTAGGGTTCCTTTTTTTCCATTCTTTTCCATGCTGCTTGTTATGCTGTCATATCTAAAATATCCATATATAACCCAATACATTTTAGCTATTTGTCTCATTTCTTTGCATGTTATTTCAAATTGTAGTTGTAAAGAAATCCTTAGTACTTATGAAGATATTGTATTGGTTTTTGCCCATCTTCCTTGTTCTATTTGTTATTTTTTGTTCTTTCATCCTTATGTATCTCATGTTTTCATTTTTCATTTTTTGCATGTGTTTTTCCCTTCTTTGTTTCCCTTCTTTGTTGTAGGGGGCTGATCAGTATCATGAATTGTAACAGAAACTGGTTCCCAAGATAATAGTTACACTGGCCTACTATAGGGAGCTGATGGAATGTGTCAGATGAATCTGGGGATGGAAGCAAATGAAATGTTTATGCCCAAGGGACACAAAAAAGGAAGAGAGGAAACAATGGCAAGCACACCCAAATTTTGGTGGCAACAATAATGCTCTGAGTTTTTTATTCCTTCCTACTTTTGCTGTTATCCTTCCCAAACAATTATAAATAATTTTTTTAACAAAAGCATCAAATTGCCAATTTGGTCAATACCCATGCTCACAAAAAATGACAAAGCCAAGTAAGAGTCCAACAATGCCCCAATGACCAAACAGCCTATTGGAACACCAATGGACACAAAATCAAGTTAAAGCCCCTGACAAGACATTGAGACCAAATAGCCAATCAAAATGTCATCAGGGTCTTAATTGGGTTCATCATAAATTGTGAATACAAGTAGTGAAACTCTAGGTGAAACAATTCTCTAGAGTTGTTTCATTGACCAAGTGAGATGTTGACAAAGATTGACAACAAACTAACCTATAGGCCTTTGGAAAATCTAGGGACATAAGCAATGAAATGCTAATGCCTCTCTCCTCACATCCCATGAGAACATACTTGAGACTGGTTGGAAAATCATGATACTGCTTAACAACCAAAAGAAGAATATCCTAAGCCTTCAAGCACTTTATGGTGCATCTGGTATCAAAATTCTTATGGTTTCACTGATCCAGAGAGCACCGAACAGTTTAGTGAGGATTAATAAAATAACCCTGCTCGCCAGAACCACACTGACTGCAACAATTGCAGGTGTCAAGTCTCCAAGCATGTCCTGCGTTGACTGTTGCAACTGGGCTCCCAACACAGACAAGGGTGAAATCTTCTAATGAAGCTAGAAACCTTTTTTGGACTGGATGCTGCAAATGTATTGGTCCGGTATGAAAATCCACAGCAGTTCCAGAGATTTGAACAACAGACATTTGAAGGTGCATTGCTGATCAATAATTTGGTTAGGGGGGAGGATAACCTAAGCATAGTGGAAGAGAAAGAAAAAACCCATAACAACAAAAAAATTTGGGTACTACACAATGAATAGTCCAGTTGCGTGCCTTGGTCCTACTGCGACAACTCCAGAATTATGATCATAGTATCATTACCTTTGGAGGCACTTGTAAAACTAGTGTGGGAGATGGCAGGTAGTCAAGGTTCCTTTGTTGCTTCTCTCCATCCCTCCCTTCTCTACACAGTATGCATGGCCTAAAAAGCCAACAATAACCTGAATAATGAGAGATTATATAAGACAAAATATTGATGACCACAAAAAAATCTGTCAGAATTCCTAGTCTGTTAATGAAACCAACCCTCAAACTTGATGCAAAAGATTTGCAAACAAGAAGTTTACAACTGCACCAAACCATGAAGACAATTTTACAGGGTAAGCTACTGCAATGTTGTTCATCAATTTGCATGCATCTACTACAAATTTGTATCTCAAACCTCTTGCAACGCCTTCAAAGTTGCTGGTCTTCAGGTATTGATGAATTCAAAAGGACCAATGATTCAAGACACCCCATCCATGCGGTTACAGTTGTTGGTTATGGTGATTGTTTTCACATTGAGAGAGTTTTGTTCCAATCCCCAATAGAATATAGGGAACAACCAAAAAAATGATGATAAAATGTGTTGACATGTCTGTAATGTGTTCGAAACTAGCCTGCCATTTTCAAATGTTCCTAAACCAGCACATGCCTTAACGACCTGAACAGAAGTGAATTCTTTCAAGATTCACTTCTCATCACATTTGTCAGAAAAGGTGAATTGTTTTCTTTAGTTGCCCATCTGTCACATATTTTGTAAGCTTCTGATTCCATGCAAATATGTTTGATTACATTGTGCCTGGTGCCAGTGTAGCCATCTCTGTGGCCACCCATGGCAGGTTTTGATAGTCCCAAAGCCAAAGTGACCCTTTTGGCTATTTTATGTTTGAAGTATGGGTACAATTGCATTGTCTACGACCAGATATCCATATCAAGCTGATCAGCCATGTATTGTCCACATCCTAGGGATAGATAGCACCATAAGAACAGTGGAAGTCACACTTAACTTTTCCATTAGCATGTTGCATCTACCTACCGTCTCCAACTTACTACAATTATCCCACCATTGCAAAGGGCCTCTACCCTAAATGTCTGCCAAGTTAAGATCAAGGCATGATAGCAACAAAGAAAAGGCAACAAAATTGACACCAACAAGAGTTATGGCTCCATTGACATGTGAACTCTGACAGGTTTGATGTTCCCTTACCTTCTCTAATTGGTGGACTCTCGATGGAAAAGGATCCAAAAAGAACTCTTGCCACAGTTTCTCTCTCTGATCTGCAGGGACTGGAGAAGAAATTCCTTTCAAATCACATAGATTGATCACACATAAGCAACAAGGAGGTATAGATAATTCTTTTCTTGTAAGCATTGTAACTCATGTGGAATTTTGTACCTATACTGGTTCCTCAAACTCTGCTTGGAGAATGAAATGATCTTTTGTTAATTGCTTAACTGTCTCATCAACAAGAGTTCAATTTTGCCCCAAGGACTGTCAAAATATAGCCAGACAGGAAAATTGTTACTTCCCCTCAAGAACTGAAGAAGAAACATAATACTAGCAAATGCTGAAGGGATCTGCCATTGATTATGATGCAAAGGCTTTCTAAGAATGACAGTGAATACAAATGCAAGGTATGTGGCTCTACATTGCTTTGTCAAAAGACTTGTACATACAATCGATTTGCTTTTAAAGGAAGGCAGGGAGCATTATCCACAATACATGCACTTCTTTGTTTTGTTTGGTACTAGCTGTATGTACGATCAAAAGGCAATAGAGTTGGAACAATTTATGTGGGTTTCTTTTCCCAAGAGTTGCTCACCTCAAGTGCACACAATCATACCAACTATTCAAAATTTCCAATGCCTCCACATCCACTGCCTGCAATAAACTCAAAGGCAGGAGTGCTGGTTCCTCTATGAAAGCATATCAATGAACAAAGAAGTAAAGTGCACGCAGAGAGGAGAGCCAAGTGGAGATAGAGTGAAACTGAGAGCCTCCATCACTTGTAGTAGAGGCCTTGGACAACAATGCTTATGATAAGATCAAGTGGACTCAACACGATTATATTCATACTGGCAGTCAAATAAGCCATAAAGGTCACCCCGATCAGAAAACCTTGCAAACACAAAGTCAAGTGCAGCAGTGTGAGCTTAATCCACTGTGTCTGCCCACATGGTGCTCATCTACAAAGGTGCTATGAACAAGGTATGCATTTTCTCAACTCAAGAACCATCGACTATATGTAGGTGAAGAAGAATGTCTATATGCAGTCTAAGCTTGCAAATTTCCAAGCAATTTAAGAATTGAGTAATATAGCAACAAAACACTCAGGGTCCTCCCTCTTTTCCTCCCAACTACATGAGTGAAACTTTCCACAGGTGTAGTGATGACATGTTTGTAACATCCATCTATATGAAACTACCACAAGACCAAAGCCTCCATGAGAAATGTGTACGTAGTAGGCACCATTCCAAAGTTCATCTGCACATGGAGCAAGTTGAACTAACTATAATGTAGTCAAACGTTCCATGTCAACCAACCAATAAAACAGAAGAAAGGTTTTACTAAGTTGCAACCCTAAAATGGAAATGTGTACATTTCCGAGAAGACAAACTTACTTGTTACGAATCAAATGACATTTGTTCGTCAAAAAACCTTCATGGTTGTTCTATGATGGAGCGTACCTGACAGATTGAAGCTCAACGTTAGAGTGATCAGGCCTAAATTGAACTGCCTCTTTCTCTTCACCAATCGTCGGCACAATCGTAACCTGAAAAAACACCTTCATGCTATCAAATCAATATTTTGCTACATTTTGTGAACCTTCTCTTGTAATTTGAGCTCCTAAACTCCTTTGTTCAGAATTGGGCACTCAAACTAACTGGACACAAATTGAAAAACTTACAATTTATCTTAGTAGATGGGTTCATCACTGATCACATGTTGTTATTAAATGAAAGGATCTTGGAGAGAAGAAATTATAAGGATTTTTGAACAGGTGATGTGTTTTTTAGGGTTTTCTTTTGGCAAGGATTGTGAGACTGGAATTTTGATATTTCTTGTTTTTGGAGTTTCTTATGTGGATTTCGCTATCTGAGTCTAGGAGTTCTGCTTCAGTTGATGGGCATTAGTTTGCAGCTTTGGATTTCTAGTGTTATAGGTTTTGTCCACAGTATGGCATGCGGGACTTTCTGTTGCACCAATTGTTTCATTTGGTTCCACTTTGTTGCTAGAAGATTTTCTTTCTATATTGCCACATATGCATTGTGCCCAGGTGCTAGCTGAGATTCTCAGACACTTTGCATGTGGACAAGTTCCTATGCTAATTTGTTGCTCTTGTGGGTGTGAACTGTACATGAAATGGGATGGGCATGGTGTGCCTCAACCAATTTCAAACTTTCAAAATCTGATTTTCTGATTCTTGCACAATGTAAGCTCTTATTTTCTCAGTACTGAATAGCAGCTTCAAGCTTCTAAGGTGGGTGATAAGAGAATTGATCAGGCCACAAATGACCATGCTTTGTTTTATTTTCAGTCTTGGTTTGTTCAGTTTTCTTTCAGTTTTTTTACGGATTGTCATGTTTAAAGCCAATGTGTTGACATTTGTGTAGAAATCTCGGATCCAGTTCTGGCTATTTGGGGAGAATATTTAATCAACATACCATTGTTGACCACACACAACACCACAAATGAGGTTTGATCCCTTGACCTTTGGAATGGGGGCAAACGTCCTTACTATCAAGTCACCTCATTTATTGTGATAATATGTTACATTACATTCTATTTATCAAATATTTCATTTTAAACATTACAAAAACATAAACTTTGAAAATTCATATCTTATTGAGATTTTGTTCAAATGAAATGATTCGAGTTTA